>Ga0157363_1000189_pt1 | contig 47572 bp, 38 predicted proteins | sample AttsexASBM1_FD_111477 | JGI IMG/M metagenome (GOLD analysis project Ga0157363, IMG submission 111477) | Fungus gardens microbial communities from leaf cutter ant in Ribeirão Preto, State of São Paulo, Brazil - Atta sexdens ASBM1 | ecosystem: Host-associated > Fungi > Mycelium > Unclassified ... | reverse complement strand
TTAAAAGTCCGGATTGAGGCTAACCAGGATGAACAAAGAGATCTTAGCTGTTGTAGAAGCCGTTTCTAACGAAAAAGCCCTGCCGCGTGAGAAAATCTTCGAAGCGCTGGAGAGCGCGCTGGCGACTGCGACCAAGAAAAAGTACGAGCAGGAAATTGACGTCCGCGTCAGCATCGACCGCAGAAGTGGCGACTTTGATACGTTCCGCCGTTGGGAAATCGTAGAGCAGGTCACTCAGCCAACGCGTGAGATCACGCTGGATGCGGCTCGCTACGAAGATGAGTCCCTCAATCTGGGCGACTACGTTGAAGATCAGATTGAATCTGTCACCTTTGACCGCATTACTACCCAGACCGCAAAACAGGTTATCGTGCAAAAAGTACGTGAAGCCGAGCGCGCAATGGTCGTGGACCAGTTCCGTGAGCAGGAAGGCGAAATCATCACCGGCGTGGTGAAAAAAGTTAATCGTGACAACATTTCACTGGATCTGGGCAACAATGCTGAAGCGGTAATCCTGCGTGAGGATATGCTGCCGCGTGAAAACTTCCGCCCTGGTGACCGTATTCGCGGTGTTCTGTATGCCGTTCGCCCGGAAGCGCGTGGTGCACAGCTGTTTGTGACCCGCTCAAAGCCAGAAATGCTGATCGAACTGTTCCGCATTGAAGTACCAGAAATTGGCGAAGAAGTGCTTGAAATTAAAGCCGCAGCCCGCGATCCGGGTTCACGCGCTAAAATTGCAGTAAAAACGAACGACAAACGTATTGATCCGGTGGGTGCCTGCGTCGGTATGCGCGGTGCGCGTGTTCAGGCCGTGTCCAGTGAACTGGGCGGCGAGCGTATCGATATCGTGCTGTGGGACGACAACCCGGCACAGTTTGTTATTAACGCCATGGCTCCGGCTGATGTGGCGTCAATCGTGGTTGATGAAGACAACCACACGATGGATATCGCCGTTGAGGCTGGCAATCTGGCCCAGGCGATCGGCCGTAATGGCCAAAACGTGCGTCTGGCTTCACAGCTGAGTGGCTGGGAGCTGAACGTGATGACCGTCGATGATCTGCAGGCGAAGCATCAGGCTGAAGCCCATGCAGCGATCGATATGTTCACTAAACATCTCGACATCGACGAAGAGTTCGCCACCATTCTGGTGGAAGAGGGCTTCTCATCGTTGGAAGAACTGGCCTATGTGCCAATTAACGAGCTGTTGGAAATCGACGGCCTCGACGAAGAGACCATTGAAGCCCTGCGTGAACGAGCAAAAAATGCGTTAACCACCCTGGCACTGGCTAAAGAAGAGAGCCTGGGGAATCAGGAACCTGCAGAAGACCTCTTGAATCTTGAGGGTCTGGATCGTGCACTGGCTTTCCGCCTGGCATCCAAAGGCGTTTGCACGCTGGAAGACCTTGCTGAGCAAGGTGTTGACGATCTGACTGATATTGAAGGGCTGACTGATGAGCAAGCTGGCGCGCTGATTATGGCCGCACGCAATATCTGCTGGTTCGGCGATGACGCGTAATAACAGGAAGGAACAGCATGACAGATGTAACCGTAAAATCGCTGGCAGCAGAAATTCAGACTTCGGTCGATCGCCTGGTACAGCAGTTTGCTGATGCGGGGATCCCAAAGTCTGAAAATGATGCGGTGACCCAGCATGAGAAAGAAACCTTACTGTCTCACCTGAAGCATGGTCAGGCCGGTTCAGGCAAACTGACCCTGCAGCGCAAAACGCGTAGTACCTTGAATATTCCTGGCACCGGGGGTAAAAGTAAATCGGTGCAAATCGAAGTCCGCAAAAAGCGCACGTATGTAAAAGGTGATGCAGAGTCTGAGCAAGCTCAGGCAGAAGCAGAAGCCGAGGCGCAGCGTGAAGCGGAAGAGCAGGCGCAACGCGAGGCCGCTGAACAGGCGCGTCGTGAAGCGGAACAAAAAGCGCAACGTGAAGCCGAAGAGAAAGCCAGGCGCGAAGCCGCTGAAAAGGCTAAGCGTGCAGCAGCGGAAAATGAGAAAGTGACTAACCAACCTACCGACGAAGTGACCAAGGCCGCCCAGTCCGATAAAGCACGTCGTGAAGCTGAAGCCGCTGAACTGAAGCGTAAAGCGGAAGAAGAAGCGCGTCGTAAGCTGGAAGAGGCTGCCCGCCTCGCCGCGGAAGAAGCCCGCCGTTTAGCCGAAGAAAAAGCGGCTGAATGGGAAAAGCCTGAAGAAGAGGATAAGGGCGACTATCACGTCACCACCTCAACACATGCCCGTCAGGCCGAAGACGAGAACGATCGTCAGGTCGAAGCGGGTCGTGCCCGCACGCGCAGTGCTAAAGCCGCGCGTCCGGTGAAAAAAGGCAACAAGCATTCAGAAGCCAAAACCGACCGCGAAGAAGCCCGTGCGCAGGTTCGTGGTGGTAAAGGTGGTAAGCATCGTAAGCCAAGCGCTCTGCAGCAGGGCTTCAACAAGCCAGCACAGGCGGTTAACCGCGATGTGGTGATTGGCGAAACCATCACCGTTGCTGAACTGGCTAACAAAATGGCCGTTAAAGGTTCACTGGTCATCAAAGCGATGATGAAAATGGGCGCTATGGCGACCATCAACCAGGTTATCGACCAGGAAACCGCACAGCTGGTTGCCGAAGAAATGGGCCACAAGGTGACCCTTCGTCGTGAAAACGAGCTGGAAGAAGCGGTAATGGACGATCGTGATACCGATGCAGCGCAGGAAGCGCGTGCGCCGGTTGTGACCATTATGGGCCACGTTGACCACGGTAAAACCTCACTGCTGGATTACATCCGCTCGACCAAAATCGCCTCTGGCGAAGCGGGCGGGATTACACAGCACATCGGTGCATACCACGTCGAAACCGACAACGGTATGATCACCTTCCTGGATACCCCGGGCCACGCCGCGTTTACCGCGATGCGTGCACGTGGTGCGCAGGCAACGGATATCGTTATCCTTGTGGTGGCGGCAGATGATGGTGTGATGCCACAAACCATCGAAGCGATTCAGCACGCCAAAGCCGCGAAAGTGCCGGTTGTGGTTGCTGTCAACAAGTGCGATAAGCCAGAAGCCGATCCGGATCGTGTTAAAAATGAACTGACACAGTACGGCATCATTCCGGAAGAGTGGGGCGGCGAAAACATGTTCGTCAACGTCTCTGCGAAAGCGGGTACCGGTATTGACGATCTGCTGAACGCGATTCTGCTGCAGGCAGAAGTGCTTGAGCTGACGGCCATTCGTGCCGGTATGGCCAGCGGCGTTGTGATCGAATCGTTCCTCGACAAAGGTCGTGGTCCGGTTGCGACCGTTCTGGTACGCGAAGGTACGCTGAACAAAGGCGATATCGTTCTGTGTGGCTTCGAATACGGCCGTGTTCGTGCAATGCGTGACGAACTGGGACGTGAAGTCATGGAAGCGGGCCCGTCTATCCCGGTTGAGATCCTCGGCTTGTCCGGTGTTCCGGCGGCAGGTGATGAAGCGACCGTGGTGCGTGACGAGAAGAAAGCCCGTGAAGTGGCACTGTATCGTCAGGGCAAATTCCGCGAAGTGAAACGGGCACGTCAGCAGAAATCTAAGCTGGAAAACATGTTTGCTAACATGACCGAAGGCGAAGTATCTGAACTGAACATCGTGCTGAAAGCCGACGTTCAGGGCTCTGTGGAAGCGATCTCCGACTCCCTGCTCAAACTCTCCACCGACGAAGTGAAGGTGAAGATTGTGGGTTCAGGCGTAGGTGGTATCACCGAAACCGACGCGACGCTGGCAGCCGCATCTAACGCGATTATCCTTGGCTTTAACGTCCGTGCGGACGCATCTGCGCGTCGCGTCATCGACGCTGAAAGCCTGGATCTGCGTTACTACTCCGTCATCTATAACCTGATTGACGAAGTGAAAGCCGCAATGAGCGGTATGCTGGCACCAGAGTACAAACAGCAGATCATCGGTCTGGCTGAAGTGCGTGACGTGTTCAAATCACCGAAATTTGGTGCTATCGCAGGTTGTATGGTGACGGAAGGTAACATCAAGCGTCACAACCCAATCCGCGTCCTGCGCGATAACGTGGTGATCTACGAAGGTGAGCTTGAATCACTGCGTCGCTTTAAAGATGACGTTAACGAAGTGCGTAACGGCATGGAGTGCGGTATCGGCGTGAAGAACTATAATGACGTTCGTGTCGGCGATATGATCGAAGTCTTCGAAGTGATTGAAGTTAAACGCACCATCGCTTAAGTCCTGGCGTTGATGATGCAATTTGGGAGGCCGCTGGCCTCCCGAATTATTTGGGAGAAATAAAAATGGCGAAAGAATTTGGCCGTCCGCAGCGTGTATCACAGGAGCTGCAAAAAGAGATTGCGATGATTCTGCAGCGTGAGATTAAAGATCCACGCCTTGGCATGATGGTGACCGTTTCGGGTGTTGAGGTGTCACGTGACCTCGCTTACGCCAAAGTGTTTGTGACATTCCTCAACGATCAAGATGAAGAAGCCGTAAAAAATGGCCTGAAAGCGTTGAAAGAAGCCTCGGGTTATATCCGTACGCTGCTGGGTAAAGCCATGCGCCTGCGTATCGTGCCTGAACTGACCTTCTTCTACGATAACTCGTTGATTGAAGGGATGCGCATGTCCAACCTCGTGACTAACGTGGTGAAAAAAGACGTTGAACGTCGTGGTCCAGAAACCACGGATGATGACGAGGAGGCGTAATGAGTCGTCCTCGTCGTCGCGGTCGCGACGTCCATGGCGTTTTGTTGCTGGATAAGCCACAAGGCATGTCGTCTAACGATGTTCTGCAGAAGGTGAAGCGCATTTTTAACGCTAACCGTGCAGGACACACCGGTGCACTTGATCCGCTGGCAACCGGCATGTTGCCGATCTGTCTGGGTGAAGCCACCAAGTTCTCGCAGTATCTGCTGGATTCCGATAAGCGTTATCGCGTGATTGCCCGGTTAGGTGAACGTACCGATACCTCCGATGCGGACGGGAACCGGGTACAAACGCGTCCCGTGACCTTTACCCAGTCCGATCTGGATACCGCACTGGACAGTTTTCGTGGTGACATTATGCAGGTGCCGTCGATGTTTTCAGCATTGAAACATCAGGGCCGGAAACTGTATGAATATGCCCGCGAAGGCATCACTATCGAACGTGAGCCCCGGCCGATCACCGTGTATGACTTGCAGTTTATTCGCTGGCAGGGCAGTGAGCTTGAGCTGGAAATTCACTGCTCTAAAGGTACCTACATCCGTACCATTATTGACGATTTGGGTGAAAAGCTGGGCTGCGGTGCGCATGTCATCATGCTGCGTCGTTTGCAGGTAGCACGCTATCCCTTCGAAAGAATGGTCACGCTGGAGCAGCTTCAGGCGTTGCAGGCAGAGGCGAACGCCTCAGGCGACGATCTGGCGTTACAGCTCGATCCTCTGCTGCTGCCCATGGACAGTCCGGCTGCGGATTTTCCTGCGGTCAACCTGTCAGCGGATGTGGCGGCCTACTTTAAACAGGGCCAGCCGGTGCATGCAAGTCAGGCGCCTGACCAGGGGCTGGTTCGCGTCACCGAAGGTGAAACACGCAAGTTTATCGGTATGGCAGAAGTGGCCGACGATGGCCGGATTGCTCCACGCCGTTTAGTGGTTGAGTATCAGAATTAAGTTGTGCGCTTTTCATTAAGGGCATTTGCGTTGCCTTCTGGCGAAGAGTAGAATAGCGCGGCTTTAAAGCGGGATGCTGAATTAGAGATCGGCGCCCATACATTCATTTAACTGGAGTTTATTATGTCTCTAAGCGTAGAAGCTAAAGCAGAGATCGTTGCTAAATATGGTCGTGGTGCTAACGACAGCGGTTCAACTGAAGTTCAGGTTGCACTGTTGACCGCGCAGATCAGCCATCTGCAGGGCCACTTCTCTGAGCACAAAAAAGACCACCACAGCCGCCGCGGTCTGCTGCGCATGGTATCTCAGCGTCGTAAGCTGCTGGACTACCTGAAGCGTAAAGACGTTGCACGCTACAGCAGCCTGATCGAAAGCCTCGGTCTGCGTCGCTAAGTCTTAAAATCGGATCGTCTGGGATGCCACAAATGTGTGCTAAAACCCCTTTGGCGATCAGATTTGTGCGAGTTTCATGAAAAGGGGGCCTTTATGGCCCCTTTTTTCGAGCAATGCGCAGCAATCCTGAGCAAACTCATGTATTGTTGTTGGGTGTGATCTTTGTTTGCAGAGGTTCGCGCGGCTAATGAGAGGCTTTACCGCAGGGGCGGTTAAGGGTTGTCATTAGTCGCGAGGATGCAACGGAGATCGGTAATTAATGGCAGGCTCAAGATAGCACTGCCCCGATGTTAAGGACTTTGATTTTGCTTAATCCGATCGTACGCAAATTCCAATATGGTCAACATACCGTCACGCTGGAAACCGGCATGATGGCTCGCCAGGCGACTGCCGCCGTTATGGTGAGCATGGATGACACCGCTGTTTTTGTCACCGTTGTTGGCCAGAAAAAAACCAAACCAGGCCAGGACTTCTTCCCACTGACCGTTAACTATCAGGAGCGTACTTACGCTGCTGGTCGTATCCCGGGCAGCTTCTTCCGTCGCGAAGGTCGTCCAAGCGAAGGTGAAACGCTGATTTCACGTCTGATTGACCGTCCGGTGCGTCCTCTGTTCCCGGAAGGGTTCGTTAACGAAGTTCAGGTGATTGCGACCGTTGTTTCGGTCAACCCACAGGTTCACCCAGACATCGTTGCGATGATCGGTGCCTCTGCCGCGCTGGCGCTGTCGGGTCTGCCTTTCAATGGCCCAATCGGTGCGGCGCGTGTGGGTTATATCAATGACCAGTACGTACTGAACCCAACGGCTGACGAACTGAAAACGTCACGTCTGGATCTGGTGGTTGCTGGTACGCAGAACGCCGTTCTGATGGTGGAATCTGAAGCAGAAATCCTGTCTGAAGAACAAATGCTGGGTGCTGTGGTGTTCGGCCACGATCAGCAGCAGGTGGTGATTGAAAACATTAATGCACTGGTCGCTGAAGCAGGCAAACCGCGTTGGGACTGGCAGCCAGAAGCGGCCAATACCGCACTGATTTCACGTGTCGCGGCCCTGGCTGAAGCGCGTATCAGCGATGCGTACCGTATCACTGACAAGCAAGCGCGTTATGCCCAGGTTGACGCCATCAAAGACGAAACCATCGCGGCGCTGCTGGCGGAAGACGAATCCCTGGATGCGGCTGAAATCGGTGATATCGTGCACAGCCTGGAGAAGACGGTTGTTCGTACCCGTATTCTGAACGGCGAGCCGCGTATCGATGGCCGTGAAAAAGACATGATTCGTGGTCTGGACGTGCGGACCGGCGTACTGCCGCGTACCCATGGTTCAGCCCTGTTCACCCGTGGTGAAACACAGGCGCTGGTGACCGCAACGCTGGGTACCACCCGCGATGCGCAGAACCTGGATGAACTGATGGGTGAGCGTACCGACAGCTTCCTGTTCCACTACAACTTCCCTCCCTACTCAGTAGGTGAAACCGGTATGGTGGGCTCGCCTAAGCGTCGTGAAATTGGTCACGGTCGTCTGGCGAAGCGCGGCGTGTTGGCCGTAATGCCAAAAGTGGAAGATTTCCCTTACACCGTTCGTGTCGTGTCTGAAATCACTGAATCAAACGGTTCATCTTCTATGGCTTCCGTCTGTGGTGCTTCTCTGGCGCTGATGGACGCGGGCGTACCTATTAAAGCGTCTGTTGCCGGTATCGCGATGGGCCTGGTAAAAGAAGACGACAAATTTGTTGTTCTGTCTGACATTCTGGGTGATGAAGATCACCTGGGTGATATGGACTTCAAAGTGGCGGGTAGCCGTGACGGTATCACCGCGCTGCAGATGGACATCAAAATTGAAGGCATCACCCGCGAGATCATGCAGGTAGCGCTGAATCAGGCCAAAGGTGCACGTCTGCACATTCTGGGCGTGATGGAGCAGGCTATCAGCACGCCGCGTCAGGAAATCTCTGAGTTCGCACCGCGCATTTACACCATCAAGATCAGTTCAGATAAGATCAAAGATGTGATCGGTAAAGGCGGTTCTGTTATCCGTGCGCTGACCGAAGAAACCGGCACCACCATCGAAATCGAAGATGACGGTACGGTGAAAATCGCGGCAACTGATGGCCTGAAAGCGAAAGAAGCGATTCGTCGCATCGAAGAGATCACCGCTGAAATCGAAGTGGGCCGCATTTACAGCGGTAAAGTCACGCGCATTGTCGATTTCGGTGCTTTCGTTGCTATCGGCGGCGGTAAAGAAGGTCTGGTGCACATTTCACAAATCGCTGATAAGCGCGTTGAGAAAGTGACGGATTATCTGCAGATGGGTCAGGAAGTACCGGTGAAGGTGATGGAAGTGGATCGCCAGGGCCGTGTCCGTCTGAGCATCAAAGAAGCGACAGAAACCAAGCCTGAGGCTGTTGCAGCTGAGAGCGCACCTGACGCTGAATAAGTCTTTCCTGATTTGCCTCTCCTTGCCTGGCAGGGGGAGGCTTTTGTGTCATCGCGAGGGCAGGAATCCTTGTGCACAGCAGGCGGATAACAGGACGGTTGTCCCAATGTTTGTATTCGGGAGTGGGAAATGAAGCCTTTTTTGCGCTGGTGTTTTGTTGCGACAGCTTTGACGCTGGCAGGATGCAGCAACTCCAATTGGCGTAAGAACGAAGTTCTTGCAGTACCTTTACAGCCCACACTGCAGCAGGAAGTGATTCTGGCTCGCATGGAACAAATTCTTGCCAGTCGAGCCCTTACCGATGATGAACGCGCACAGCTGTTATATGAGCGCGGAGTGTTGTATGATAGTTTGGGTCTGAGGGCATTAGCGCGGAACGATTTTTCGCAAGCGCTGTCTATAAGACCTGATATGCCAGAAGTGTTTAACTATCTTGGTATATACTTAACGCAGGCGGGCAACTATGATGCCGCCTATGAAGCGTTTGATTCTGTACTTGAGCTTGATCCAACTTACAACTATGCGCATTTAAATCGTGGTATCGCCCTCTATTACGGTGGTCGATACAAGTTAGCGCAAGATGATCTGCTGGCGTTTTATCAAGACGATCCTAACGATCCTTTCCGTAGCTTGTGGCTCTATCTTGTTGAAAGCAAGATGGACGCAGCCAAAGCAAAAGTGGCGCTTAAACAGCGTTACGACAAAGCGGTTAAGGACCAATGGGGATGGAATATTGTCGAGTTCTACCTGGGCGACATCAGCGAAGCAACACTGATGGAACGTCTCAAGGCGGACGCAACGGATAACACCTCGCTCGCTGAACATCTCAGTGAAACCAACTTCTATTTAGGTAAGTATTACCTAAGTCTGGGGGAGAAGGACAACGCAGAAGCGTTGTTCAAACTGGCGGTCGCCAACAACGTGAATAACTTTGTTGAACACCGATACGCATTGTTGGAACTGGCGCTACTCGGCCAGGCACAAGACGATTTATCAGAATCTGACCAGCAATAGCTGACGAACTTTTTTGCCTGTAAACCTGTCAAGTCATCATCTTCAGGGATGAGGGCTTTTCTGTTCGTCAAAACTTCTAATTTGAGCCGGTTCACACTTTTTGATGAAAATGACTGAAAGTTTTCACGACGAGTTATGTAGACTGGCCGCCGCAATCAACGAGGCACGTGTACTACATGACTGATATTCAAACCACTTTTGCAGACCTTGGCCTGAACGCCGACATCCTTGAATCACTGAACGGCATGGGCTACGTAAAGCCATCCCCAATCCAGGCTGAGTGTATTCCTCACCTGTTGGCGGGCCGTGACGTGTTAGGCATGGCGCAGACCGGGAGTGGTAAAACGGCAGCGTTCTCTCTGCCGCTGTTAAACAACATTGATCCGACTATTAAAGCACCGCAAATTTTGGTGCTGGCTCCGACCCGCGAACTGGCGGTTCAGGTTGCTGAAGCGATGACCGAATTCTCTAAGCACATGCGCGGTCTGAACGTAGTTGCCCTTTACGGCGGCCAGCGTTATGACGTGCAACTGCGTGCTCTGCGCCAGGGACCCCAGGTTGTTGTGGGAACCCCAGGTCGTCTGCTGGATCACCTGAAGCGTGGCACGTTAGATCTGTCTAATCTGCGTGGTCTGGTGCTGGACGAAGCAGATGAAATGTTACGTATGGGCTTCATCGAAGACGTTGAAACCATCATGGCGCAGATCCCGGAAGGTCATCAGACCGCGCTGTTCTCTGCCACCATGCCAGAAGCGATTCGTCGCATCACCAAGCGTTTCATGAAAGATCCGCAGGAAGTGCGTATTCAGTCGAGCCTGACAACGCGTCCTGACATCAGCCAGAGCTACTGGACGGCTTACGGCCGTAAAACCGATGCACTGGTTCGCTTCCTGGAAGCAGAAGATTTTGATGCGGCGATCATCTTCGTTCGTACCAAAAATGCCACTCTGGAAGTCGCTGAAGCGCTGGAGCGTAGCGGTTACAACAGCGCGGCCCTGAACGGTGATATGAACCAGGCCCTGCGTGAGCAGACGCTGGAGCGTTTGAAAGATGGTCGTCTGGACATCCTGATCGCGACTGACGTTGCGGCCCGTGGCCTGGACGTTGAGCGTATCAGCCTGGTTGTTAACTACGATATCCCGATGGACGCCGAATCTTACGTTCACCGCATTGGCCGTACGGGTCGTGCGGGTCGTGCGGGTCGCGCACTGCTGTTCGTTGAGAACCGCGAGCGTCGTCTGCTGCGCAACATCGAACGCACCATGAAGCTGACTATTCCGGAAGTTGAGCTGCCAAACGCAGAGCTGCTGGGTCAGCGTCGTCTGGCTAAGTTTGCCGCGAAAGTTCAGCAGCAGCTGGAAAGCAGCGATCTGGAACAGTACCGTGCACTGCTGACCAAAATGCAGCCTGAAGAAGAGCTGGATATCGAAACGCTGGCTGCCGCCCTGCTGAAAATGGCACAGGGTGAGCGTCCGCTGATCGTACCTGCTGACGCACCGCGTCCTCCGCGCCGCGAATTCCGTGAGCGTGATGATCGTCGCGACAGCCGTGGTCCACGTGACAGCCGTGATGGCGATCGTCCACGTCGTGAGCGTCGCGATGTTGGCGACATGCAGCTGTATCGCATTGAAGTGGGCCGTGATGACGGTGTTGAAGTTCGTCACATCGTTGGCGCGATTGCTAACGAAGGCGACATCAGCAGCCGTTACATCGGTAACATCAAACTGTTTGGTACGCACTCGACGATCGAACTGCCGAAAGGCATGCCGGGCGATGTCCTGCAGCACTTTACCCGTACGCGTATTCTCAACAAGCCGATGAATATGCAATTGCTGGGTGATGCACAGCCGCATGAAGGTGGCCGTGGTGAGCGTCGTTCAGGTTCTGGCGAGCGTCGTGGTCCTCGTCCTGAAGGTCAGGGCCGTCGTTTCTCTTCTGAGCGCCGTGAAGGTGGTCGTGAAGGTGGACGCAGCTTTAACCGTGAAGGCGGTCGTGGTCCACGTCGTGAAGACGGTGCTGCTGCACCTCGTCGTCGTGACGCATAAGCGAGACGATTTCGCATGATAAAAAGGGAAGCCTGCGGGCTTCCCTTTTTTTTGCCCTTGCGGTAAATCCATGTCAGGGCAGACCGGCTGAGACAGCGGGGAAGCAAGATAAGTAAAGGGAAGCCAGCAGGCTTCCCTTTTTGTCTTTGTCTTTTACCTGGCGCGAAACAGAACGAGGCGTTTACAGCCCGCGTGCCGCCTCCATCGCCAGCTTAAAGGAGTGCAGACGTGCATCGGTATCGTAAATCTGACCGTTGACCATGATCTCATCGGCCTGCGTTTCACGCAGCAGCGAGGCCAGACCGTGACGCACTTTATCCACGTCCCCGACCAGCGACATGCTCAGAGCCTGCTGGACGCCATACTGTTCTGACGGCGACCAGAGGCTGTCCATGTTCTGCACCGGGGCAGGTAACGGACCGGGCTTGCCGCGACGCAAATTAATAAACTGCTGCTGCATTGAGGTAAACAGAAAACGGGCGTCGCTTTCCGTGTCCGCCGCCACGATGTTAATGCAGACGGTAGCATAAGGTTCAGCAAGGCGGGCTGACGGTGTAAAGTTTTCACGATAAACATGCAGAGCCTGGAACAGCTGGTCCGGTGCGAAATGCGAGGCAAACGCAAACGGCAGCCCCATTTTGGCCGAGAGCTGGGCGCTGTACAGGCTGGAACCCAGTAACCAGACGGGAATTTTCATCCCTAAACCAGGTACCGGCTGAACAGGCGGCTGCGCGCCAGCTTCTGCATCAAACCAGTGAATCAGCTCGGCCACATCATCCGGAAACGTATCGGCCTGCATGCCTGACAGGTTGCGACGTAAAGCCAGCATCGTGCGCTGATCCGATCCTGGCGCACGGCCTAATCCCAGATCGATGCGATCGGGATACAGCGATGCCAGGGTGCCGAACTGTTCTGCGATCACCAGCGGCGCGTGATTGGGCAACATAATGCCGCCAGAGCCCAGACGCAGCGTCGTGGTGTTTGCGGCCAGATAGCCGATTAACACGGCTGTGGCGGCGCTGGCGATGCCGGTCATATTATGGTGCTCAGCTAACCAGTAACGTTCAAATCCCAGAGCTTCGGCCTGACGTGCCAGCGCAAGTGAATTCTGAAACGCATCACGTGGCGTAGCGCCCTGAGGAACAGGGGCAAGATCGAGTACAGAGAGGCGAACGTTTTTTTTCTCAGACATGGGTACTCCAGAGGTTATAGCGCAGGTTTCATACCCTGCACTATTAAGTATTGCGCAACATTCGCTATATTAAAACGCTTTACGCCCACTCTCTGTTGCCTGTATGTGCGTTTCAGTCGGTGGTCTGTAAAACCATCCCCGGCAGTTTACGCCAGTAGCCATTGCAGTCCCGGTTTTTCTCGATCGCTAACGGGGCCTGGCCCGCTTCGTTGTCGCGAAAACGGTCAACAAGGCTTAAGGTTTCCTCGCTTTGTGGTGAAAGTCGCACGATATCGACACAGTTGTGCATGCTTACCAGATCGTTGCCCAGGTTGTAACAGTAGCCACTCAGCGTCTGAATACCGTTCAGAACGAAAACCTGTTGTTGCTCCTGCGAAAGCACCCTGCGTCCGTTCGGATAATGACGGCAGCAGGTTTCGCAGTCATCTTTAGCACGATTCTCCGAGCGGGCCGTAAAGCATCGCGCTGACAGAGCCAGCGGTAAATGCCCATAGCCCAGCACCTCCACTTCAAACTGTTCGCGAATACCGCGCGTTTCGCACTGCGCCAGCAGAGTTAACAACCAGTCTCGTGGCATTTCAACGGGCAGGCACCAGCGCGCCATACCTTCTTTCACCAGCAGATGTAAGGTGTCAGCGTTATAAACGTTCAGGGTAGGACCGGCGACAAAGGGCAGCTTGCGCTCCGCCGCCATGTTGACCGTCCCCATGTCGTTGGCCTCGATAAGAAACTCGCCATTTTCGACATAACGCTGTAACTCTTTCAGTTCGGATGGGGATTGCAGCAGCGCCAGCGTGCTCACCACAACCTGCTTGCCGCTGGCAGCCAGCTCACGCGCTAAATCCATCCAGGCGGCAAACGAGGTTGCGCGGCGCTTGCTGCATACGGTTTCGCCCAGGTAAATGATGTCGGCACTGCTTTGGGCGGCGAGGTGGTAAAAGTGTTGCAGTGTGTCGCCAGGCCAGTACCACAGCACCGGGCCAAGGGAATATTTCATGCTGTCTCCTTATTGCCAGTCACGATGGTAAGCACCTAACGTGGTTTGCGTTCCTTCAGACAGCGCCCCTAATGTCTGCATCCATTTCTCGCTGACGTCAAAGCTATCCGGCGCGGCCTGACAGCGATTGATCGCCTGACGCCAGACGCGCGCCACCTCAGAAATATAGGCGGGGCTGCGCTGACGGCCTTCAATCTTCACTGAGGCAATGCCCGCCCGCAGCAGCTCAGGCAGCAGTTCCAGGGTATTCAGGCTGGTGGGCTCTTCCAGCACGTGGTAGCGCTGTTCGTCGATCTCGTAACGCCCTTTACACAGGGTGGGATAACCCGCGCTTTCATCCGCACCGTAACGGTCAACCAATACGTCATTCAGGCGCACCTCCATTCCGGCAGGCGTTTGCTGCCAGCGCACAAACTTCGCCGGCGAGCAGGCGCCTTTGCTGTTTGGCGATTCCCCTGTGAGCCAGGAGGACAGGTAGCAGCGACCTTCGGCCATAATACACAGGCTGCCAAAGGCAAATACTTCCAGCGGGACTGGCGAACTGCGCGCCAGTTGTTTTACCTGATGGAGGGATAAAACACGGGGCAGCACTACGCGATGCAAAGTGAAATGACGGTGATAAAAACGGATGGCTTCCAGATTGGTGGCCGAGGCCTGAACGGACAAATGTCGCTCTATGTGTGGATAGCGTTCGCGGGCATAGGCCAGCGTGGCGATATCGGCCAGTATCAGCGCATCCGCTCCACAGTCCGCCGCCACATCAATGGCCCGCTGCCAGCGATGCACGCTAACAGGGTGTGCAAAGGTATTAATGGCAACGTGCAGTTTGCGACGATGCTGATGTAAGTAACAGGCTGCTTCACGTAATTTCTTATCCGTAAAGTTTAGCCCGGCAAAATGACGCGCATTGGTATCGTCTTTTAGCCCGACATAGACCGCATCGGCCCCATTCTCAACGGCGGCGCGCAGGGCTGGCAGGCTCCCGGCCGGACACAGCAACTCCATACCCAATCCTCTCGACATACAGATGGAGCCCGAGTCTAGTCATGCCGCGTTGCGCAAATCTTGATTTGGGGCAGTGAAAGCCGTTTTGATGCGTGAGGCTGGCGTATTTTTAATCGGTCAGCTGTTGGTTTTATTGATCTCACCGACGGCGATAACCGGTGTCTGTGGCAATATAGCTAAAATTTTTTTTAACAGGAGTGACGAGCGTGCTTCAGCGGTTTTCAGCCAGTTTAGTGAAAAATGGCCCTAAAATTATTGGTTTACCGGCGAAGATTGCCCCGTTTACCTTGAAGAAGCCCCTCTTGCAGCAACTCTTAAACTGGCAATTTCGTCATGTTTTGGCTGAAGGTGAGTTAGACTTCCTTCAGGGACGCTTTTTAGGCATTGAGATCCTTGATATGCATCTCACCTGGATGACCACGCTAGAGGATGGCCGACTGAAGGTGTTGCAGCATGCCGAAGCAGATGTCTGGTTCCGGGGCAATGCCAATGACTTGTTGCTGGTAGCCGCGCGTAAAGCGGATCCTGATATGCTTTTCTTTCAGCGTCGATTGCTGATTGAAGGGGATACTGAACTGGGACTGGAGGTTAAGAACGTAATGGATGCAATAGAACTCGACACCATGCCCGTAGGGTTACGTACCGCCATTCAGCACATGGCTGCGATTGTGGAAACAACGATGCAACAGGACGCGAACGCCGCACAGGCACGCGCAGGTGTTTCATGTTAATACGAACGGAAATTGGCGTTGACGCCGCCGGAATCGATGCACTGCTCCGACGTTGTTTCCCTACATCGGCCGAGGCGGAACTGACACAGGCACTGCGCGAAGATGGCCTGTTAACGCTTGGCGTCGTGGCAACCGATGATGAAGGACAAGTGCTGGGTTATGCTGCCTTTAGTCCGGTCACGATGCAGGGCGAGGATCGCGGCTGGGTCGGCCTTGCGCCGCTGGCCGTTGATGAACCTTTACGAGGACAGGGCATTGCGAAACGCCTCATTTACGAAGGTCTGGATACGCTCAATGAGTTTGGTTACAGCGCGGTAGTCGTACTTGGCGAGCCTGCGCTGTTTCATCCGCTGGGATTTGAACCTGCGGCGCGCCGGGGATTGCACTGTCGCTGGCCGGACAGTGAAGCCGCTTTCCAGGTTTACCGTCTGGCCGATAATGCCTTCGACGACGCGGAAGGGCGCATTGAGTATGCAGCTCCCTTTAACGCACTGCGCTAAGCCAGGTTTCGAGACTCTGCGGTTGCTCGGCAACCAGTTGCAGTTTGCGTTGCCGGGGAAGTTGCTTGACCTGATATTCCAGCCTGGATGCCTGCGCGCGGTCACCTGCCGCGCAGGCATAAACCAGCGCCAGTGGGCCTTTTCCGCGCAGGGCCCGGGCTCCACGACCACACTCATGTTGCGCAAGGCGGCGCGTGACGTCGGTCGTGATGCCGGTATATAACAGACCGGCGGCCGTTTTTATCAGGTAAAGTTGCCAGTGCTGACTCATAATCTGTCCCAGAAATGCCTGCCCGGCAGTGTAACGCGCTTCCCCATCGTGCGCTATCCGTTGCCCTTATCCGGAGTTGATTGTGTCTGATCTTTCCCATCTTATTCGCTACCTGAAGAAGCAACATGTCCTGTCACTGTGCTGCAGTGCCGGAAATGAACTGTGGTGTGCAAACTGTTACTACGTGTTTGATGAGGCACGTATGGCATTCTGGTTGATGACGGAACCGGATACACGTCATGGCCTTCTGGCCAGCAAAAATCCTCACGTGGCCGGAACGATCAATGGTCAGCCGAAAACGGTCTTACTGATAAAAGGGGTGCAGTATCGTGGACGCATCAGGCAACTGCGTGAGGAGGAGGCGGTTGAAGCTCGCCATGCCTATCAGCGCCGTTTCCCGATGTCACGCAGCGTGTCTGCACCGCTGTGGGAAATCACGCTCGATGAGCTGAAAATGACCGATAACGCGCTGGGATTTGGCAAAAAGATTGCCTGGCTGCGGGAAGAGTAGTGCGCCCTGATCCCTGACGGAAAAGGGCGCCAACGCGTTACAGCGCTTCCAGAATGCGCAGGGACTCACGGTTAAAAGCAGGCAGGTCAGCCGGGGTGCGGCTGGTTACCAGCTTGTCACTGTCCACCACCACTTCTTCATCGCGGAAATCAGCCCCGGCATTAATCAGGTCGACTGCAATGGCTTTTACGCTGGTCATTTTTCGGCCGCGGACGCCATTGGCACTGATCAGCAACTGTGGCCCGTGGCAGATCGCAAACACCGGTTTGCCGCTTGCCACGAAGTCTTTGGTGAAAGCGACGAAGCGGTCGTCGCCGCGCAGGGCGTCAGGTGAATGGCCGCCAGGCAGCAGTAGCGCGTCAAACTCAGCCGCACTGACATCGTCGATGCTGCGGTCAATCTTCACTTCCGCATCACCCTGTTTGCCTTTAACGGTTTTACCCGCCTGCTCCTCAATGGTCACCACCTCGTAGCCAGCACGTTTATACACTTCCGCTGGCGAGGTAAACTCAGAGTCTTCAAATTCATCGGTGATCAATACCGCAATTTTGGTGCTCATCTTTACCCTCCTGTAGGCATGTTAGGCGCTTAATGCGCTATCCTGATACGCATTAAGCCTGGCTGCCGACACCAGGAAAGCAAGCCAGACGGCGCACATTGACCAGATTTTGCACGGCTGGTGATGAAACAGGGACAATTCTGAGATGAATCGCGTATTAGTGACCGGCGCAACCGGATTAGTCGGGTCATATCTGCTGCGTTTACTGGTTGATGATCCTCGCATCGATGAGATTATCGCTCCGACGCGCCGCGCGTTGCCTGTTATGAACAAGGTGATCAATCCGGTTGAGGACGATCTGACCGATGTGCTTCAGCCCCTGGATGGGCCACTGACCACGGTATTTTGCTGTCTGGGCACCACGCGCAAACAGGCAGGCAGTAAAGCGGCCTTTATTCATGTGGATTACACGCTGGTGGTGGACACCGCCTTGAATGGCTTACGACTGGGCGCCACGCAGATGCTGGTGGTGAGTGCGCACGGCGCGCATCGCCATTCGCCCTTTTTATACAGCCGCGTAAAAGGTGAGATGGAGAATACGCTGCGCCACCAGAACTGGGCACGCCTGGTTTTCGTCCGGCCATCTTTATTGCTCGGTGAAAGAAAAGAGAAACGCCGCGGAGAAAGCCTGATGGCACCGTTGTTTTCCTGGTTGCCCGGCAACTGGCGTGCAGTGTCAGCACAGGATGTGGCCCGCTGTCTGCATCAGCAGGCCTTCATGGATAAAGCCGGCGTCACCCTCATTGAATCCGGGGCGATTCCCCGCTCTTCAGCGTAAATACCAGATGTGCTGATTACGACTGCCGCGCCATAAGAGGGTGGCGTCTTTTTCGGCCTCTTCAAAGCGCCCGTCGATCAGAACGTCAATCCAGGGCAGCACTTCACGCTGCGCGGACGTCAGTGACGCCATTTCATAGCCGGTCCATAGCCAGATATCTTTGCCCGGGCAGGTCTGTTTGACGCGTTTCACCAGACGACGAATATGCGGCACATTCTGTGGATGCAGGGGATCGCCGCCGCTTAACGATAAGCCCTGTCGTGGGATGCGCGTGTCGTTCAGATCGGCCAGCAGTTGTTCTTCCATCGCCAGGGTAAACGGCACCCCGGAATCCAGCCGCCAGGTACGTTGATTGTAACAGCCGCGGCACTGGTGCTCGCAGCCAGAGACAAACAGCGTACAGCGGGTGCCGGGGCCGTTCACGATATCGACATCGTAGTAACGATGGATGCGCATCATTCCAGCTGGCCGCTATTAAGATGTTTCACCCGACGCTGCACTTCCTGTTGTTTTCCCGCATTAAACGGGCGCGCGTCCGGACTGCCCAGATAGCCACAAACCCGCCGTGTGACCGAAACCCGTGCAGGATCGTGATTGCCGCAGTTCGGGCAGGTAAATCCGCGGCTGGTACAGGTGAATTCCCCGTTGAAGCCACAGTCGTAACATTCGTCAATTGGCGTGTTGGTGCCGTAGTAAGGCACGCGGTCGTAGCTGTAATCCCAGACGTCTTCCAGCGCCTTAAGGTTGTGCTGCACATTGGGATATTCGCCGTAACAGATAAAACCGCCATTGGAGAGTGGCGGATAGGGGGCCTCAAAATCGATTTTTTCGTAAGGATTCACCTTCTTCTCAACGTCCAGATGGAAGCTGTTGGTGTAATAACCTTTGTCGGTCACGCCTTTTACCACACCAAATTCAGCCGCATCCAGACGGCAGAAACGGTCACATAAGTTTTCGCTGGGTGTACTGTAGAGGCTAAAGCCATAGCCCGTTTCCGCTTTCCAGGCGTCGGTCGCCGCGCGCAGACGTGCCACGATAGCCACGCCTTTGGCGCGCAGGGTTGCATCATCAAAAGGATGGGTTGAGGCACCGCTCAGCGCATTCAGTGTTTCGTGCAAGCCGATGAAACCGAGAGACAAGGAGGCGCGGCCATTGCGGAAAATCGAACCCACCTCATCGTCTGCCTGCAAACGCACACCGCAGGCACCTTCCATATAAAGAATGGGCGCAACCCGGGCTTTGGTTTTTTCCAGCCGGGCAACACGCGTCATCAATGCCCGTTTCGCCAGCGTCAGCCTGTCATCCAGTAACGCCCAGAAACGCGCCTCATCACCCCGTGCTTCCAGCGCGATACGTGGCAGATTCAGACTGATGACGCCGATATTGTTGCGCCCTTCATGAATCTGCTCGCCATTTTCTTCGTAAACGCCCAGAAAACTGCGACAGCCCATCGGCGTTTTAAAGGAGCCGGTAACCTTAACGACCTGATCATAATTGAGAATATCGGGATACATTCGTTTGCTGGCACAGGCCAGCGCCAGTTGCTTAATGTCATAGTTCACATCGCCCGGACGACGGTTAACGCCTTCCCGAATCGCAAACACCAGCTTCGGGAAGACGGCCGTTTTGCGATTTTTACCCAGTCCTGCCAGACGGTTACGCAAGATGGATGTCTGCACCAGACGGGCGGCCCAGCTTGTCCCCAACCCGAACCCAAACGTGACAAACGGTGTCTGGCCATTTGCCGTATGCAGCGTGTTCACCTCATATTCCAGCGACTGAAAGGCGTCATAACACTCTTTTTCGGTACGCTGGCGGGCATAGGCTTCCGCCTGCGGGATATCCCAGTGCTGCGCTACCTCTTTATGCCGGGCAAAACTTTTTTCAACATAGGGTGCCAGCACCTCGTCAATTCGATTCAGCGTGGTTCCGCCATAGATATGGCTGGCAACCTGGGCAATGATTTGCGCGGTCACCGCAGTGGCGGTAGCAATCGACCTGGGCGGCTCGATCTCCGCGTTACCCATTTTAAAACCGTTGGTCAGCATGCCTTTCAAATCGATCAGCATGCAGTTAAACATGGGGAAGAAAGGCGAGTAATCGAGATCGTGATAATGGATCTCGCCGCGCTCATGCGCCTGAACCACACCACGAGGCAGGATTTGCTGCTGGGCGTAATGTTTCGCCACAATCCCGGCCAGCAAATCGCGCTGGGTCGGGATCACTTTGCTGTCTTTATTGGCATTTTCATGAAGCAGGGCGGCATTGGTCTGATCGACCAGGCCACGGATGGCATGATGCAGCTGGCTGCGGCGTTCGCGCTCGACGTCACGATCGTGACGATAGGCAATATAAGCCCGTGCCAGTTGTGGATAAGGTCCGGCCATCAGCGTCTCTTCCACCGCACACTGAATATCCTGAATGTCGACGTCCTGACGATCAACCAGTTGTGCGCTAACCTGCCCGGCCACCGCGTCGCACCATGCGGCATCGTCGACGTTCGCTGCCCGCGCAGCCGCCATAACGGCCGCTGCGATACGTTGTGCATCAAAGCTTACGCGGCATCCGTCGCGCTTTATCACCACCGTTGCCATGCTCTCTCCGTTAACTACATATAGGTGTTTTTTGGATTTTAGGCTCAACATGTAGTGACTGCAGCGAATTAATTCGTCTCGTTTTGACCTGGAACAAAGAAGCCGTAAACACGCGCAGAAAATCAGCACGACAAAAAAATCGCCCCGGGGTCGCCTTTTCAGACGGACTGATTTGATTAGCCACGCAAAATGACATTACTCTGGTGACCGACCTTTTTTGCCATCGACTTGCAGGGTACCGTGCCAATGTCGCTACGCCGAAATGTGCTTATCTGTTGTTGTGCTTTGTCCTTTTCTGCCGCAGCGGACACGTTGCCGTTAATGCCATGGCCACAGCAGGTAGAGCAACCTGCCAACGCAGGCTGGCAGACGTTGACGCCACAGCTCACCTTGCGCATTGAGGGGGACAGGTTACCCGGTGCCGAAACGCGCTGGTTGTCACGCATTGCCCGACAAACCGGCTGGCCTTTACTGCCCACCGATCAGACTGTGACCCCGCCTACGATTCGCGTGCAGATTGCAACGGTCACCGATCCCATTCCGCAGCCAGACAGCGATGAAAGCTACCAGCTTAACGTCAACAGTGATGGCGTTCTGCTACGGGCTACTACCCGTTTTGGCGCGATGCGCGGCATGGAAACACTGCTGCAACTGATTGAAAACACGCCCGAAGGTACCCGCATTCCCTGGGTGACGATCCAGGATAAACCGCGCTTTGCGTGGCGCGGCATCCTGATCGACAGTGCCCGCCATTTCATGCCGGTCAGAACGATTAAGCGGCAGATTGATGGCATTGCGGCGGCACGGATGAACGTGCTGCACTGGCATCTGACGGACGATCAGGGCTGGCGTTTCGCCTCCAGCCGCTATCCTCAGCTACAACAAAACGCCAGCGACGGCCTTTTCTATACCCAGGAAGAGATGCGCGACGTGGTGCAGTATGCGGCAGAACGTGGCGTGCGCGTAGTGCCGGAACTCGATTTTCCCGGACATGCCTCTGCGCTGGCAGTGGCGATGCCGGAACTGATCAGCGCCCCCGGTCCTTATCGGATGGAGCGCGGCTGGGGCGTCTTTAAGCCGCTGCTGGATCCCAGCAATGAGCAGGTTTACCAGGTCATTGATGCGCTAATCGGGGAGGTCGCCGCCATTTTTCCCGATCCGTATGTGCATATTGGCGGCGATGAGGTCGATCCCAGCCAGTGGCAGGCATCATCCCGCATTCAGCAATTTATGCACGATCGTGGTCTTGCCGACAGTCACGCGCTTCAGGCGTACTTTAATCAGCGCCTTGAAAAAATTCTCGAAAAACATCAACGACACATGGTGGGCTGGGATGAGATCGCCCATCCGGATCTGCCTCACAGCATTCTGATCCAGTCCTGGCAGGGCCAGGATGCGCTGGGTACCGTCGCCAAAAATGGCTATCGCGGCATTCTCTCCACCGGGTTCTATCTGGATCAGCCGCAACCGGCCAGCTATCACTATCGCAATGAAATCTATCCCCAGGGGCTTGAGGGCAAAGATATCATTCAGCCGGGTGACCAGGCGCAGAGCTGGTCGTTCTCTATGCCGCGGTTAAAAGGCAGTCCGGTGACGGGCAGCTTTACGCTGATTAAAGGTCGTGACGGCTGGCGCGGGTTTATTGATTTCGCGGGTAAGTCGCGCCGTCTGGTGAAAGGAATTGCGTGGCTGGCACCCGATCGTCTGACGTTCGAGGTCGATACGTGGATGGGACCGTTCCAGCCCGTGGTGACGCTGACCGGTAACCAGCTCAGCGGGTATATGCGGGTGGGGAACGTACGCTATGCCACCGAAGGCCGACGCCTTGATGCCGTGCCAGCCGGTATTCAGCCGGTGCTGCCCGATGCGCGGCAGAAGCAGCAAAACCTGCTGGGCGGCGAGGCCGCGCTGTGGGCTGAAAACGTCAACAGCACGATCATTGATACCAAACTCTGGCGCGCGCTTTTGTGGTGGCCGAACGGTTATGGTCAGCGCAGAACGTGACCGATCCAGACAGCATGTATCAACGGCTGGCGGCGATGGATCGCTGGACAACGATCTCCGTCGGCCTGCAACAGCACGATCAGACGGAACGACAGATGATGCGGCTGGCCAACAGTACCCATATCGAGCCGCTGCGCGTGCTGGCCCAGGCGCTGGAACCGGCACAGTACTATACGCGTCAGCATCTCAAGTTTCAGGCCGGGCATTACAACTACTTTGAACCGCTGAATCGCCTGGCGGACGTCTTACCGGCTGAAAGTGATACCGTCCGGGCGCTGGAGAAGCAGGTTGCCCTGCTGATTGAAGACCGAACCGATCCTGCCGCCGCGACGGCGATTCGTGCACAGTTACAACGCTGGCACGAAAATTATTCGCAGGTTCAGCCGCTACTGAATGCCACCCAGCCGCTCCATGCGCTGGCGGGCAGCGCCAGGCAGGTTGATGCACTGAGCGTGATGGGCATGGCGATGGTGGATGCCTATGTACGTAACCAGGCCTTTGGGGCGGGCGAGGTGGCGCAGATGCAGGCGAAGCTGGATGCAGCGGCACAGGTGCAGGATGAGACGGTCATTGCACTCGTACGGCCGCTTGAACACCTCCTCCATGCTTTCAAATAAGCTGGCGTGCGCGCAGCAGGCGCATTGTCTGCGGTTCGCTATCATGGTCACTGACAACAGTAAGCTCCCGGGGATGACTCATCTTGCCGCCTTCCTGCAGCGCGAAGGCCCGGCTTATTTCGCAGAACAGGCAGAGAGAGAAAAGATGCAAAAAATGGTGGGTATCATCCTGCACCATCAACGCATGCCGCGCCAAAGGTCGCGGCAAGGCAGGAACTCAGGACGAGGTGGCCGGGCCGCTGACCGAGTGACGGCGGACTAACGTCGGGCTGAACATATTGGTCACTTCAGGAACGGGCTGGTGGTGAGCCAGCGCCAGCGCCAGTTCGGCGGCTTGCTGCGCCATAGTGACGATGGGATAACGCACCGTCGTCAGGCGCGGGCGAACGTAGCGGGAAACCAGCACGTCATCAAAACCGATCAGGGACATTGCTTCGGGAACCTGTACGCCATTATCGCTTAAGACCGCCAGCGCCCCGGCAGCCATGGAGTCGTTATAGCAGGCTACGGCAGTAAAGTTTCTGCCGCGTCCCAGTAATTCCGTCATCGCCTGCTCGCCGCCGACTTCATCCGGTTCGCCCCAGGCGACCAGCCTGTCATTGCAGGGCAGGCCGTGCTCTTCCAGGGCATCGTAATAGCCCTGCAGGCGGTCTTCCGCATCCGAAATGGTGTGAGTGGAACAGATAAACGCGATATTTTGATGGCCCAGTTGAATCAGATGGCGCGTGGCCAGCCAGGCACCGTAGCGGTCATCAAGCGCAATACAGCGTTGTTCAAACCCCTTTAGCAGGCGATTCACTAATACCATGCCGGGCATCTGCTTCATCAACACTTCCAGCTCGCTGTCGGGGATTTTCTTGGCGTGAACCACCAGCGCCGCGCAGCGATGACGCATCAGTTGTTCGATAGCCTGGCGCTCTTTTTGCTCATTATGGTAACCGTTACCAATCAGCAAAAAGTTGCCTGTCTGGCCTGCCACTTCATCTACTGCTTTCACCATCGCGCCAAAGAACGGGTCGGATACATCGCCCACCACCAGCCCCAGGGTTTCGGTTGACTGCTGTGCCAGCGCCCGTGCATTGGCGTTTGGATGGTACTGGAGCGATTCCATGGCCTGATTCACTGCCTGGCGCGAACTGTCACTGGCCTTAGGCGAATTGTTGATCACGCGGGAAACCGTGGCGACAGAAACACCCGCCAGCCGGGCAACATCCTTAATGGTAGCCATGGGTTGACCTGATTTTGGGGAAACGTTTACACATCGCTCCAGTGTTACGGAAAAGCGTACGCACATCAAGCCAACAGAATGCCAGCACGGTCGCAAACAGGGCAAAATCAGACGATGGGTGATGCCTTCTGCTACGGTCACAGCCCGTGATATGCTGCTTATCCCAACACCTGCCGAAGCGATGACCATGAAAATAAAAGTGCCACATCTGGCGCACTGGGGCGCCTTTACCGCGGTAAGCGAAAACGACCGTCTCATCGGTTGCGAACCTTTTTTTGCCGACGCCGATCCGTCGCCCATGCTCAACACCATTCCTGAACTGGTCTACTCGGATAAACGCATCCGCCAACCTATGGTGCGGCGTTCGTGGTTAACCTCCCGCGAGAACAGCGATCGCACCTTGCGTGGACGCGAAGATTTTGTCGCCGTTGACTGGGATACGGCGCTGGATCTGGTGGCTGAGGAAAATCGCCGCATTCGTGAACGCTACGGTGCCTCCGGCATTTTTAATGGCTCTTACGGCTGGTCATCGGCAGGGCGCGTCAACCATGCGCGTACGCTGGTACGGCGTTTCTATTTTCAGGGCGGCGGCGGTGTCGATCAGCAAGGCAACTACAGCTGGGGCGCAGCGCAGTTTTTCCTCCCTTATGTCATGGGCACCTACATGCCGCTCACCGGGCGCGTCACCGACTGGCCGCAGGTGGTGGAACACGCCGAGATTTTTGTCGCCTTTGGCGGACTGGCGCTAAAAAATGCCCAGGTGGCTTCCGGCGGCGCAGGTCAGCACAGCCTGAAACCGGCGCTGGAACAGCTGGCCGCGAAAGGCACGCCCGTCATCAACATCAGCCCCATGCGCGACGACTGCCCTGAATTTGTTCGCGCCGACTGGATCCCGATCCGGCCGAATACCGATGTGGCGCTGATGCTGGCGCTCGGTTATGAAATTTATCAGCGCGGTGCGACCGACGAGGATTTTCTTGCCCGTCACTGCACCGGCTGGCCGCAGCTGCGTGCTTATCTGCTGGGCGAAAGCGATGGCATCGCCAAAACGGCGGGTTGGGCGAGCCGGATCACCGCGGTCCCGGCGGAGCGCATTGTGCAACTGGCGCAGCAGCTGATCGGCAAACGCAGTTTTATCACCTGCTCCTACTCTGTCCAGCGTGCTCATCGCGGCGAACAGCCCTACTGGATGATGATCGCGCTGTCCTCCATGCTCGGACAGCCAGGCCTGCCGGGCGCGGGCTTCTCATTTGGTCACGGCTCCATGAACAGCGTGGGCAATCCGCGCCAGGAAGGGCCCGCGCCGATGATGAGTACCGGGCCCAATCCGTCTGGCCTCTCTATTCCCGTGGCGCGCATCAGTGACATGTTGCTTAACCCCGGCCAGCCCTATAGCTTCCAGGGCGAAACCCTGCACTACCCGGACATTCACATGGTGCACTGGGCGGGCGGCAACCCGTTCCACCATCATCAGCAGTTGAACCGGCTGGTGGAAGGCTGGCAAAAGCCGGATACCGTCGTGGTGCAGGATATCGTCTGGACACCGGCTGCACAGATGGCCGATATCGTACTGCCGGCAACCACCACGCTGGAGCGCAATGATATCGGGGGCTCGTCGCGCGATCGCTTTGTGCTGGCGATGCATCAGGCGATTAAACCCCAGCATCAGGCACGTAACGACTTTGATATCTTTGCGGATCTGGCCGAGCGACTGGGCTATCGGGATACCTTCACGGAAGGGCGCAACGAGATGCAGTGGATCGCGCATCTTTACCAACAATGCGCCGTCGCCCATGGTCGTCGCGGCATTGCTTTCCCCGAATTTGAGGCGTTCTGGCAGCGCGGCTTCGTTGAAATCCCCGAAGGCGGTAAACCCTACGTCTTTATGGCGGACTTCCGCGCCGATCCCCTCGCGCATCCGATCCAGACCGCCAGCGGCAAAATTGAGCTGTTCTGCCAGACCATTGCGGATTATCAGCTGGAGGATATGGCCGGTCACCCGGAATGGCGTGAGCCGCGGGAATGGCTGGGAGCGCCGGCAAGTCACGACTATCCACTGCATATGATCTCCATTCAGCCCTCGGATCGCTTGCACAGTCAGCTGGATGCCACCGCCACCGTGCAGGGCAATAAAACCGCCGGCCATGAAACGCTGTACATGCATCCTGAGGATGCGAACGCGCGCGGCATTGTCGATGGTGACGAGATTGAAGTCAGCAATGCGCGCGGCAGGATTCTGGCTGGGGTGCGTTTAACCGACGGCCTGAAGCAGGGCGTGGTGATCATCTCTACCGGTGCCTGGTTTGATCCCGGCTTTGGCAACGCCTGGCAGCCGTTTGATCGGGCGGGCAATCCGAATGTCTTAACGCTGGATATCGGCACCTCGTCACTGACCCAGGGGCCGAACGCCATGAGTTGCCTCGTGGACATCAAAAAACATGTCGTTTGCACAAATACGTAAGGATCACACGGCTGGTTACATTTTGCAGGTAACTGTTGCGTTTCTGTCGTGGCAGAACGGGATCGCCGCTTGCTACAGTCAGGATCCCAGAGGTATTGATGGGTGAACATCAACTGATTTTTTTGATTACACCAACCTGCGTAGATACGCAGGTTTTTTTTGCCCCGAGGAAAACGATCAATAACGAACTGATACACAGTTTTCCTGTGTTTTCACCCGCGCTTTGATTATAACTGCTGGATTGACCTCTTTTTTTTAAGCGCAGCGGATTGCTATGCCCCGGATAAAAAAATTACTGGGTAAAGACCAGATAAAAGCCCCGTTTAACCCGTTTCGTTTTCGCCTGATTTGTCTGGGCGTATTTGCCTGCATGGTCGTTTTGCTGGCGCGCGTGGCCGATTTGCAGTTCCTGAATCAGCCGATGCTGGAGCATGAGGCGGATCAGCGCTCTCTGCGTACCGTGACGCTGCCCACCAGCCGGGGCACCTTACTGGATCGCAATGGTGAGGCACTGGCACTCAGTGTGCCCTCGCGTGACGTGATCGCCGATCCGCAGCGCGTACTGGAAAGTAACCCCGACTTTACCAGCGCCAAATGGGCCTATCTGGCGGCGGCGCTGGGCATGCGGCCCGAAGAAGTCGCGTCACAGATCACCGCGAATCCTAAACGTCGTTTTCTCTATCTGGGACGTAAAGTGGAGCTGGGGATCGCCAAAGACATCAAAGATCTCAAGCTGAAGGGCATCAGTGAGGTCTATGACGACAGCCGCTTCTATCCGATGAGTGAAGCCTCGGCACCGCTTATCGGCATCGTCGGTGCTGACAATACCGGTCTGAACGGCCTGGAAAAAGGCTTCGATAAAGTGCTGCAGGGTCAGCCGGGCAAAGAAGTGTATCGCCAGGATGCGGCCGGCAATATCATTTCGATGATTAGCTATCAGCCGCCGACGCAGCCGCCGACGGTACAGCTCAGCATTGATAAATTCAGCCAGTACACGCTGTACAGCAAACTGCGTGACGGCGTGCTGCTCAACAAGGCCGACTCCGGTGCGGCGGTGCTGGTCAAAATTGATACCGGCGAGATTCTGGCGATGGCCTCTTATCCGTCGTTCAACCCCAACAACTACCAGGGTGCCACACCGGCACAGATGCGCAATACCGCCATCAACGACAGTTATGAACCGGGTTCGACAGTGAAACCGCTGGTAGTGATGGAAGGGCTGGAGCGCCACCTGGTGCGACCGGATTCTGTACTGGATACCACGCCTTACCGCGTGAACGGCCACCTGATCCGTGACGTCGGGCACTGGCCGCGTCTGACGATGACCGGCATCCTGCAAAAATCGAGCGACATCGGCGTCTCGCATATTGCCCTGGCAATGCCTGCGGAAGCCCTGGTGAACACCTACTATGCCTTTGGCCTCGGTAAACCCACCGGACTGGGCTTAACCGGCGAAAGCGTCGGCTACTTCCCGCTGCACCGCACGCGCTGGGCTGATATCGAACGCGCGACCTTCTCCTTCGGCTATGGTTTACGCGTGACGCCGCTACAGATTGCCCGGGAATATGCCACGCTGGGTTCCTATGGGGTTTATCGTCCGCTGTCGATCACCAAGGTCACGCCACCCGTGCTGGGCAAGCAGGTGGCCAATCCTGAAACGGTGAAAGAAGTGGTGCATATGCTGGAAAGTGACGTCTTACCGGGCGGGACCGGGGTGAAGGCGGCGGTACCCGGCTATCGTCTGGCTACCAAAACCGGGACAGCAGAGAAAATGGGCAGCAGCGGTAAATATGACGGCGGCTATGTGAACTACACCGCTGGCATTGCTCCCGCCAGCCATCCTGAGGTGGCGCTGGTCGTCATGATTAACCACCCGACCGCTGGCGATCACTTTGGTGGCTCCGTGGCCGCGCCGGTATTCGGCAACATCATGGGGCCGGTGCTGAAGCACATGAATATCGCCCCCGATGCTATCTACAGTAAGCCTGTGGATAACGGTTCAGACAAATCCTAATCAAATCAAACTGTAAGCGAGGTGTGGATGTTTTTACACCTCGTTTCATTTCGGCGAATTCATTTTCTTTTTTCACCTGTCTCTGACCGGCTAAAGGGTGAGAGGATAGAAATCCCAGAGGTATTGATGGGTGTGAAAACGGGCACTGCTCCGGCAAGGCCAGTCGTTATTACACCGACCCACGCAGATGCGTGGGTTTTTTTTGCCTGAAATCTGGCCTGGTCTTGTCATGATCTGCATCAGCTTTCTCCCGCGCATCCGCCAATAATCAGTTGTCGATTACCGCTAAATCCTGCATCGTGAGTGGCTGTTTTCACCATGCTAAGGAGCCGGCATGTTATTCACTTTTTTCCGTCTGCTTTTTCGCCTGCTGTGGTGGGTTGAACTGCGGGGCGATACCGCTGAGCTGCGCAAGCAGAAAGTGTTGATTACGCCCAATCACACCTCATTCCTGGATGGCGCGCTACTGGCGCTGTTTCTACCCGTTAAGCCAGTATTTGCAATCTACTCGTCTATTAGCGAACACTGGTTTTTACGCCTGATAAAACCCTATGCGGATTTTGTGCCGCTCGATCCTATGAAGCCGATGGCGCTGAAGCAGCTGGTGCGGCTCATCGACAGCGGCCGCCCGGTGGTTATTTTCCCCGAAGGCCGCATTACCGTAACCGGATCGCTGATGAAGATTTACAGCGGCGCGGGCTTTGTCGCAGCAAAATCCGGCGCGACCGTGGTGCCGATGCGCATTGAAGGAGCAGAATTTACGCCGTTCGGTCGCCTGGCGGGCGTTTTCAAGCGTCGCCTGTTTCCCCGTATTACCCTGAGCATTTTACCCGGCACCCACATTCCGATGCCCGAGGCGAAGCGCGCCCGCGACCGTCGCGTGCTGGCCGGTGAGCACCTGCACCATATTATGATGGAAGCACGCATGGCGGTGCGACCCAGGGAAACCCTGTATGAGGCTTTTCTGAGTGCCCGTCAGCGCTATGGCGCGTTTAAGCGGTGCATCGAAGACGTGAATTTCAAACCCGACAGCTATACCGGCCTGCTGAAAAAAGCGCTGGGCGTTGGACGCATTCTGGAACGGTACAGCCAGCCTGGCGATTACGTCGGGTTGCTGCTGCCCAACGCCACGGTCACGGCGGCGGCGATCCTGGGCGCATCATTACGTGGGCGCGTGCCCGCCATGCTGAACTACTCTGCGGGCGTAACGGGCCTGCGTGCGGCGCTGACTGCGTCACAGGTAAAGACCGTGTTCACGTCGCGGCAGTTCCTGGATAAAGGCAACCTGTGGCATCTGCCGCAGGCGCTGACCGAGGTGCGGTGGATCTATCTGGAAGATCTGAAAGATACCGTCACGTTGCAGGATAAGCTCTGGATACTGGCGCATTTGCTGGTGCCGCGTCAGGCGCAGGTGACGCAACAGCCGGAAGATGCCGCGATGGTGCTGTTTACCTCTGGCTCCGAAGGGCATCCGAAAGGCGTGGTGCATTCTCATAAAAGCCTGCTGGCGAACGTTGAGCAGATTCGCACGGTGGCCGACTTTACGCCACGCGATCGCTTTATGTCAGCGTTGCCGCTGTTCCATGCCTTCGGCTTGACTGTGGGGCTGTTTACGCCGCTGATGACCGGGGCGCAGGTCTTTCTGTATCCCAGTCCGCTGCACTACCGCGTGGTGCCTGAGTTGGTGTACGACCGCAACTGTACCGTGCTGTTTGGCACTTCAACCTTCCTGGGGAATTACGCCCGTTTTGCGCAACCTTATGACTTTGCCCGTCTGCGCTATGTGGTCGCGGGGGCAGAAAAACTGCAGGAGAACACGCGCCAGCTTTACATGGAAAAATACGGCATCCGGATTCTGGAAGGCTATGGCGTCACCGAATGCGCGCCTGTTGTCGCCATCAACGTGCCCATGGCCGCCAAAGCGCACACGGTAGGTCGTATTCTGCCGGGAATGGATTCGCGCCTGATGTCCGTGCCGGGCATTGAACAGGGCGGACGACTGCAACTGCGTGGTCCAAATATCATGAAAGGCTACCTGCGGGTGGAGAATCCCGGCGTACTGGAAACCCCGGCTGCGGACAACGGGGAAGGGCAGATGGAAGCGGGCTGGTACGATACCGGCGATATCGTCAGCTTTGATGACGGCGGATTCTGCCAGATCCAGGGCCGGGCGAAGCGCTTTGCCAAAATTGCCGGGGAAATGGTCTCGCTGGAAGTGGTCGAGCAGATCGCCCTGAGCGCGTCGCCGGAGAAACAGCACGCGGCCTCGCTGCGGCCCGACGGTAATCGGGGTGAAGCATTAGTGCTGTTTACTACCGACAGCGCCTTAGCGCGTGAGGATCTGCAAAAGGCGGCCCGGTCGCTGGGTGCCGCGGATCTGGCCGTACCGCGCGATATCCGTGTGGTCAAACAGCTGCCGCTGCTGGGCAGTGGCAAACCTGACTATGTCACCCTGAAGAAAATGGCGGAAGAGGACCAGGCATGATCCCAGAACGTGATGCGCCGTTACTGTCGCGCGGCATGATAGCGGTAATCGTGGCGCAGTTTTTCTCCGCGTTCGGCGATAACGCCCTGCTGTTTGCCACGCTGGCATTGCTGAAAAACCAGTTCTATCCCGACTGGAGCCAGCCGGTACTGCAGATGCTGTTTGTTGCCACTTATATTCTGCTTGCGCCCTTTGTCGGCCAGATGGCAGACAGCATCGCCAAAGGCCGGGCCATGATGTTTGCCAACAGCCTGAAGTTGCTCGGTGCGATGGTGATCTGCTTTGGTTTTAATCCTTTCCTGGGTTACACCCTGGTGGGAATCGGGGCTGCCGCGTACTCCCCGGCGAAGTATGGCATTCTGGTTGAAATTGCGCATGGCGAAAAGCTGGTTAAAGCCAACGGGCTGATGGAAGCCTCCACCATTGCGGCTATTCTGCTGGGCTCGGTGGCGGGCGGCATCCTGTCGGACTGGAATCTGGTTGCCGCACTGGCCGCCTGTGCTCTGACCTATGCGGTGGCGGTGGTGGCGAACCTGTTTATTCCCAGACTGCGCGCCGCGCGTCCGGGGCAGAGCTGGAATGTGGCGGCCATGCTGGGCCGTTTTCTCTGCGCGACGCGCCTGCTGTGGAACAATGCCGAAACCCGATTCTCTCTGCTCGGTACCAGTCTGTTTTGGGGCGCAGGTGTAACGCTGCGTTTTCTGCTGGTGCTGTGGGTACCCGTGGCGCTGGGCATCAGCGATAACAAAACGCCGACCATGCTGAATGCTATGGTCGCGGTAGGGATTGTGGTAGGCGCGGCACTGGCGGCAAAGCTGGTGACGCTGGAAACCGTGCGCCGCTGTATGCCCGCGGGCGTTCTGATCGGCGTGATGGTGGTAATTTTCGCCCTGCAACATACCCTGCTGAATGCTTACCTGCTGCTGATGATCATCGGCGTGCTGGGCGGTTTCTTTGTTGTACCCCTCAACGCGCTGCTTCAGGAACGCGGTCAACAGAGCGTCGGCGCGGGCAATGCGATTGCAGTGCAGAACCTGATTGAAAACACCGCCATGCTCATCATGTTGGGGCTGTATACGCTGGCCATTCGCGCCGGTGCGCCCGCCGTGGCGACCGGCATTGGCTTTGGCGCCTTGTTCGCGCTGGCGATTACCCTCCTGTGGCTGTGGCGTCCGTCTTCCCGCACCTGATGCAACAACCGCGGGGCGCGCTGTCCCCGCGGTTCCGCTTTTCTCCTTTATGCTGGCCCCAAGGGTATTACGTCTCTTTTTGACGTATCACCAAAAATTTACTATTCAAAAAAATATAGTTTATTTTGTTATTGTTTTTTTCCGGTCTTTTATTTAATTTCGATAAGTTTTTGCAATGAATAATTAATTTAAACTTGAAATCGAATTCAGGTTTAAAAAAATTGAAATAAATTTTTATTTATTATTGCCGATTAATTTCTGGCTTCCTTCGGGAATAGGCTCGGAGGAAAGAAAGGAGCTCGGTTTAATGAATATGACGCAAAGACTTTCTCTGGCTTTTTCGCTTTTAGCAGGTTCATTAATTATTCTGGGGATCGTAACGCTTTCACTTCTCGCCGGTTTTCAGGCGCGATTTGAATATGTGCAGGTAAACACGATTGATTCGCTCAAGGTATTAAACCGGCTGGTGGATGAAAGTAATCGCCTCTCTGTGGCGTTATATCGTCATCAGACAGAGGATGAGAGCGGCAAGCTGGCCAGTCTCGAAGCGGTTATTCAAAAACGCATTGAGGACATTTCGACGCTGACGAAATATTATTTCGATAACGACATTACCAACGACGACGATCGGGTGATGACAGAAAAGTCATTCCGGCTAATCGATGCCGTTAAACAAAATCTTCCGGCATTTCTCACGGCTTCCCGGGCACATCAGAATGAACGCAGCCTGGCGCTGTTAAGTGATGATGAAGGTATTGGGGGCGCCATCACCCAGCTAAAAAACAGTTACCGCGATCAGTTTGAATTTAACAGCAAAATGGGTGAAGCGTTACGCCTGCAAAACCAACACATTTATCGGCTGACCAAATGGGGCATGGCCGCCGGTATTGCCCTGGCGATTACTGGCCTGGGGATGCTGACGATACTGACCATCTTGCGCGTCCGCCGCAGCCTGAATGCCATGGGCGGGCTGATGGAACGCGCCAGCAATACGCTTGATCTTTCCCTGAAGGCCGATGACAGCCGCCGTGATGAAGTCGGTGTCATGGCGCGTTCTTATAATCGTCTTATGGAAAGTATTTCGTCCGCAATGCATGCGGTCAGCAGTGCCTCGCAGTCCGTCAGCAGTGCGTCGGCACAGATTGCGGCAGGGAATGAGGATTTGTCTGCCCGCACAGAAGAGCAGGCTGCCTCGCTGGAGCAAACGGCTGCCAGCATGACGCAAATCAGCGAAACCGTCAGACAGACCGCCGACAACACGCGCCAGGCGAGCAATCTGGCTGAAAACACGCGTAACCTCTCCGAAACCAGCTCTGCGGCACTCACTACCATGCTGGACACCATGACGTCGATTCGTGACAGCGCGGGCAAGGTGGGCGACATTATTACCCTGATTGAAGGCATTGCGTTTCAGACCAATATTCTGGCGCTTAACGCGGCGGTTGAAGCGGCGCGAGCCGGCGAACACGGGCGCGGCTTTGCGGTCGTGGCAGGGGAAGTGCGCAATTTGTCGCAGCGTTCCACCACCGCCGCCCGTGAAATCAAAACGCTGATTCAGTCGTCGAATGCATTGATTGAATCGGGAACGTCGCAGGCGGATAACGTGAATCAGAATATGGAGACGATGCGCGGTGCGGTCAGTCAGGTTACCGATCTGGTTAACGAAATCGCCGCTGCGGCCACAGAGCAGAGCCAGGGGATCGCGCAGGTGCATCAGGCGGTCAATCAGATGGACGACGTGACCCAGCAGAATGCGGCCCTGGTGGAAGAAGCCTCGGCCGCATCGCTCTCACTACAGGAGCAGGCCGACGGCCTGGCTGCGCTGGTGCGCAGGTTTACGCTCGCGGGCCAGCAGGCGGCTGATGTGACGCCTCAGCGCCAACCTGCAACCGTTGTTGCGCCCAAACCCGTGATGGCTCTGGCGACAGGCGGACAGGATAACTGGCAAAGCTTTTAAGGTTGATCACACCGTGAACGGTCGGCGGTAAGCAGGGCAAATTCCTGGCTTGATGGCAGACCGAAAGCCGCGTGCGCACCCGGTGCGCACGCGTTTTATCAGCGACGCAGTGCAATCGCTTCGATTTCAATCTTCACATCTTTTGGCAGACGGGCGACTTCCACGCACGAGCGCGCCGGGAAGTTTGCCTTGTGCTCAGTAAAGAACGCTTCGTAGGTGGCGTTTACGGTCGCAAAGTCATTCAGATCTTTCACGAACACGGTGGTTTTAACGATATCGCCTACCGTCAGTCCCGCCGCTTCCACGATTGCCTTCACGTTTTCCAGCGACTGACGTGCCTGCGCAGACACATCATCGGCGACCTCACCGGTGGCCGGGTTCACGGGAATCTGGCCCGAGGTGATGATCATGTTGCCGAGATCAACGCCCTGTACGTAAGGGCCAATGGCCGCAGGGGCTTTTTCCGTACTGATTTCACGAGACATCATTTCTCCTTAAAGTAAGGCCGGGGCAGCAACGATGCCGCCCGCAACAGAACGCGTTCCATTATAGGCGCGCCCGGGACGATTAAAAGTGGCCCAGCACGACATGGCGGGCGAACTCTTTCTCACAGTATTTGCACTTCAGGTGCACCTCATCGGCGCGGTGCTTAACGGCGAAGCTGGAGAACACCGGCTCGCTGCGGCTGATGCAGTTGCTGTTCGGGCAGGTAAGCACCCGATCGATGTGATCCGGCAGCGCCGGGGCGATCTTGGCCACCACTTCATAGTCGTCGATGCGATTGACCGTCGCATGCGGCGCATAGAACGCCAGCTGATTGATCTGATCGTCGGTCAGGTAGGTGTTTTCGATCTTGATCAGGTCCTTACGGCCCATTTCACCTGACGGCAGGTTCAGACCAATAGTGATGCGCTGGTCAGTTTCGGTCAGGCGAAACAGCGACAGGAGCTTAAAGCCCACCTGCGCCGGGATATGATCGATAACCGTGCCGTTTTTGATGGCTTCGACCTGCAGTTTGTTATCGTGGCTCATTGTTCACTCCTTACAGGGCGATGTCGCTGTTCAGTACCAGCGCCAGCAGGGCCTGGCGCGCATAAATACCGTTACCTGCCTGCTGGAAATACCAGGCGTACGGCGTGGTGTCCACGTCAGGGGTAATTTCATCAATACGGGGCAGCGGATGCAGCACTTTCATGTTATCGCGGGCCCCGGCCAGATCGGCTGCCCGTAAAATAAACTGGGCTTTGACGTTGGCATATTCTGAGGGATCGAGCCGCTCTTTTTGCACGCGGGTCATATAGAGAATATCCAGCTCAGGCATGACCTCTTCAAAGCTGTCATGGCGCGACCAGGCAATATTCTGCTCGTCCAGCATATCGGTGATATAGGCAGGCATTGCCAGCGCATCCGGCGCGATAAAGAAGAAGCGGTTGCCGTCGAACTTGGCCAGCGCCTGGGTCAGCGAGTGAACGGTACGGCCATATTTGAGATCGCCCACCATGGCCACGTTCAGATTGCTGAGACGACCCTGGGTTTCGTGGAGAGTAAACAGGTCCAGCAGCGTTTGTGTTGGGTGCTGATTCGCGCCGTCGCCCGCGTTCAGAATGGGAATGCCGTTGGAGAACTCCGTGGCCAGTCGGGCTGCCCCTTCCTGCGGATGACGCATCACAATTGCGTCCACATAGGTACTGATGACGGAAATGGTATCCGCCAGGGTTTCCCCCTTCTTGCCCAGCGAGGTGTTACTGCCATCGGCAAAGCCAACGGCGGAGGCACCCAGGCGATGAATGGCGGTTTCAAACGACAGCCGGGTGCGGGTGGAGGCTTCAAAGAAGCAACTGGCGATCACGTTGTGTTTCAGCAGTTCCGGCTGAGGGTTGGCTTTGAGCCGGGCGGCGGTATGCAGCACCAGCTCCAGCTCGTCGCGGCTGAGATCGTTAATTGAAATGATGTGCTTGCGATATAGCGGGTTAGCCATAGCTCTCTCCTCTGCGCGGCCGGATTGCGGACAAAAAAAAGCCCCTTAGAAAGGGGCTTTTTTGAGATCGGTTCGATGACGGAAAGAAACAGCGGTGCCGCCTGCGGTCAGGCGAGATAGCGCGTCACATTGTCCACGATGCTGTTGCATGTTTCCTCCGGCAAATTGTGGCGCATTATACGCCATCGCGGGTTGGCATCAAGGAAAAATCGCGCGGCAGGTAACCGTATTAGCGCTGTCCCAGCGTGGCGACCATTACCGCTTTGATGGTGTGCATCCGGTTTTCAGCCTGGTCAAACACGATGCTGTGTGCCGACTCAAAGACCTCATTGCTGACTTCCATGCCGTCTTTAAGGCCATACTGTTCTGCCATCTGGCGACCCAGCGTGGTCTGATCGTCATGGAAAGCCGGTAAGCAGTGCAGGAATTTCACCGCCGGGTTGCCGGTCAGCGCCAGCATCGCACGGTTCACCTGATAGTCGCGCAGCAGGGCAATCCGTTCTTCCCACACCGCTTTGGCTTCGCCCATGGAAACCCAGACGTCGGTATAGATAAAATCGGCACCTTTTACGCCCTCGGCAATATCCGCCGTCAGCGTGATTTTACCGCCGGTCTTTTCGGCGACCTGACGGCATTCTGCGACCAGCCCGGCTTCCGGCCAGCAGCTTTGTGGCGCAACCATGCGTAGATCCAGCCCGACCAGCGCGGCGGCTTCCAGCATGCTGTTGCCCATGTTATTGCGGGCATCGCCAACGTATACCAGCGTCATCTTATTCAGCGGTGTAGCGGGCAGATGCTCCTGCATGGTCAGCAGGTCAGCCAGCAACTGGGTGGGGTGAAACTCGGTGGTCAGGCCGTTCCAGACCGGCACGCCCGCGTGCTCGGCCAGCGTTTCCACCAGTGCCTGACCGTAACCCCGATACTGAATGCCGTCGTACATGCGGCCCAGCACGCGTGCGGTGTCTTTCATCGACTCTTTATGGCCGATCTGGCTGCCGCTCGGGCCAAGATACGTGACGTTAGCTCCCTGATCGTAGGCGGCAACTTCGAAAGAGCATCGGGTACGGGTCGAGTCTTTTTCGAAGATGAGCGCGATGTTTTTGCCTTTCAGGTATTGGGTTTCGCTGGCGGTTTTTTTGGCGTGTTTTAATTCGGCAGACAGGGCAAGCAGGTAATCGATCTCGGCCGGGGTAAAATCCAGCAGCCTGAGAAAATGACGGTGATACAACTGACTCATACAGCACTCCGGTACGGGTTTCGTAATGAATTAAAATTCAATTTAACCGTATGAATATGCATTTTCAACCCTGGCGAGAATAATCTTTTCTGTTTTGTGTAGTGGCGCGACAGGCAGTATGGGAAAATAATGACTTATTGCCGAACTCAGAGAGGATATCGCCATGGCATTTGAAGCATTGTTGGAAGAGCAGCGTGAAGAGACGCGGCTGATCATCGAAGAACTGTTAGAGGATGGCAGCGATCCCGATGCGCTCTATACCATTGAGCACCATCTCTCCTGTAATAACTTTGACTCGCTGGAAAAAGCGGCGGTGGACGCGTTTAAGCTGGGCTATGAAGTCACCGAGCCGGAAGAGCTGGAGCTGGAAGACGGCACCACCGTCATGTGCGTGGACATTCTCAGCGAAGGCGCGTTGAAAGCGGAGCTGATCGACGCGCAGGTAGAGCAGCTGGTGAATCTGGTGGCAAAATATAACGTCGACTACGACGGCTGGGGCACCTACTTTGAAGATCCGAATGCCCAGGATGACGATGAAGACGATGGCGATGTCATCGACGAAGACGATAACGGCATTCGCCACTAATCTGACGAGGGCGGAGTCTGCTCCGCCTTTTCTGTTTTCCGGCCCTGTCTGACATTCATGAATTACGCACCCTTACTTGAACCGATACAGCAATTTTTACACTGCCGCACGCCGCAGGCCTGGATTGATGAAGCGCGCAAACCTGAAAACCTCACGCTGCTCCTGACCGACCACCTGGTGTGTGAACTGAAAGCCGCACAGACCGCCGTCTGGCTGATTCGCAAATATGTCGCCGACAAGCCAAGTGGAGACCGGATTCTGGCGTGGCTGCGGCCTTACGAGAATTTTATCTTTCGCGAAGACGGCGACAGCGATTTTATCAACGCCCATAAAAATCTGACTAAAACGATCATCGTACGCAATGCGCTGCCGTGGGCGGACGATCTGGTAGAGAAAATGGTGCTGCTGATTAAAGAAGAGCTGCATCACTTTTATCAGGTGTGGGAAATTATGCAGTCGCGTGGTCTGGTGTACGAGAAAATCACCTCAAGTCGTTACGCCAAAGGGCTGCTGCGCGAAGTGACCACGCACGAACCCGATACGCTGGTGGATAAGCTGATTTGCGGTGCCTATATCGAAGCGCGCTCCTGCGAACGGTTTGCCAGCCTGGCGCCTTTCCTGGACAGTGAACTCGAGAAGTTTTATATCTCGCTGCTGCGTTCTGAAGCCCGCCATTACCAGGATTACCTGGTGCTGGCGGCACAGATATCACCCAAAGACATTACGGCGCGCGTACGGGCGATTGGTGAAGCGGAGGCCAGGCTGATTAGTGAGCCGGACACGGAGCTGCGCTTTCACAGCGGCGTCCCGGCTTTTTGACGGCGTTACAGCGTTTTCAGCATCCTGAACTCGCAGTCGCCATGGCCGGTGCAGCCCAGCGCATGGTCGATGCGCACAAAGCCCAGCGATTCATAAAGCTTAATGGCGCGCGTCAGGCTGCCGGTGGTTTCCAGATAGCAACGACGAAAGCCCCGCTGGCGCGCATGATCCATGGCTAACAGCGCCAGTTCGCGCGCCACGCCGAAGCCGCGGATAGCGGGCAGGAAATACATCTTTTGCAGTTCACAGATATCCGGCGCGCTGCAGGCGAGCGGGGCAATGCCGCCGCCGCCCATCACCTTCCCCTGATGTTCCACCACCCAGTAAGCGCTGTGTTCAGCGCTGTACAGCTCAAACAGCTGGTCCAGATTAGGATCGGCAACGGTGTAGCCTTTATCCGCCGTCAGGCCAAATTCCGCAGAGACGTCGCGGATGACCCGGGCGATATGGAGATTGTCGGCGGCAGTAATGGGCCGCAGCTGAATATCGGCAGTGGTTCTCATCAGGATTCCGGTACAAAGTCAGCGCAATAAAAAAGCCGGGCAAAGCCCGGCTTCAGGTTCAAGCTATCGGACTACGACGCATTACAATGCCGCAATCACCGCCTGCTGTTCAATCAGTTTTGCTTTGGACTGTTCCATGTCGGCAACGCGTTCACGCTCTTTGGCGACGACCGCTTCCGGGGCACGGGACACAAAGCCTTCGTTGGCCAGCTTGGTCTGAATCTTCTCGATTTCAACATCAAGTTTCACCAGCTCTTTCGCCAGACGTTCCAGCTCGGCGGCTTTATCCACCAGATCCGCCATCGGGATCAGGAGCTCGGCGCCTTCGACAATTTTGGTCACCGAAACCGGCCCTTTCTCGCCCGCAGGCAGAATGGTCAGGCTTTCCAGACGCGCCAGGCGTGACAGGAAGTTACGGTTGGCCTCAACGCGGCGCTGGGCCGCCGGCGAGCAGTCACGCAGCAGCACATCCAGCAGCTTGCTCGGCGCGATGTTCATTTCCGCACGGATGTTACGCACCGCGATGATCGCCTGCTTCATCCACTCAATGTCGGCTTTGGCGTCGGCATCTTCTTTCGCCGCATCAAACTGCGGGAACGGCTGCAGCATGATGGTGTCATCGCTGATATTTTTCAGGCCCTTCACGCGCTGCCAGATGGTTTCCGTGATGAACGGAATGATCGGGTGCGCCAGGCGCAGCAGCGCTTCCAGTACATAAACCAGCGTATGGCGCGTACCGCGCAGTTCTGCTTCGCTGCCGCTGTTCATCACCGGCTTGGTCAGCTCCAGGTACCAGTCACAGAACTGGTTCCAGGTGAAGTCATACAGAATGTTGGCGGCGATATCGAAGCGATAGCTGTCCAGGGCTTCACGGTAGGCTTTCACCGTATGGTTGAACTCGGTCAGAATCCAGCGATCGGCCAGCGACAGCGTCATCTCGCCACCGTTCTGACCACAATCCTGATCTTCGGTGTTCATCAGCACAAAGCGGCTGGCGTTCCACAGCTTATTACAGAAGTTGCGATAACCTTCCAGGCGCTTCATGTCCCAGTTGATATCACGACCGGTTGATGCCAACGCGGCCAGCGTAAAGCGCAGCGCATCGGTACCGGATGGCTCAATACCGTTCGGGAACTGTTTCTCGGTGCGCTTACGGATTTTCTCGGCCAGCTGCGGCTGCATCATGTTACCGGTGCGTTTTTCCAGCAGATCTTCCAGCGAAATGCCGTCAACCATATCCAGTGGGTCAATCACGTTGCCCTTGGATTTGGACATCTTCTGGCCTTCTTCATCGCGGATCAAACCGGTCATATAGACGGTTTTAAACGGCACCTGCGGTTTGCCGTTTTCATCTTTGATGAAGTGCATGGTCAGCATGATCATGCGGGCAATCCAGAAGAAGATAATGTCAAAGCCACTGACCAGCACGCTGGTCGGGTGGAAGGTCCGCAAGGCCTCGGTGTTTTCCGGCCAGCCCAGCGTTGAGAACGTCCACAGACCTGAGGAGAACCAGGTATCCAGTACGTCGTCGTCCTGGCGCAGCGCCACATCGGCGGCCAGGTTGTTTTCACTACGCACTTCGTCTTCGGTGCGACCAACGTATACGTTGCCGTCGTTATCGTACCAGGCCGGAATGCGGTGACCCCACCACAGCTGACGGGAAATACACCAGTCCTGAATGTCACGCATCCATGAGAAGTACATGTTCTCGTACTGTTTTGGTACAAACTGAATATCGCCGTTCTCAACGGCTTCAACGGCCACTTTTGCCAGCGGTGCCGTGCGCACGTACCACTGGTCGGTCAGCATCGGCTCGATGACCACACCGCCGCGGTCGCCGTAAGGAACGGTCAGATCGTGTGGTTTGATCTCTTCCAGCAGGCCCAGTTCGTCCACCGCGGCCACGATGGCTTTACGCGCCGCAAAACGTTCCATCTTCTGGAACGCAGCCGGGATCGCGTCACTGTAGACGGTGCTGGCTTCGCCGTTGGTATCGTAAACCTGCGCGCTTTCACGGATATCCCCGTCAAAGGTCAGGATGTTGATCATCGGCAGCTTATGACGACGGCCCACTTCATAGTCGTTGAAGTCGTGCGCCGGGGTGATTTTCACGCAGCCGGTGCCTTTTTCCATATCCGCGTGCTCGTCACCCACGATCGGGATCAGGCGATCAACCAGCGGCAGCATGACAAACTTGCCGATCAGATCTTTATAACGTGGATCGTCCGGGTTCACGGCCACGCCGGTATCGCCCAGCAGCGTTTCCGGACGCGTGGTGGCGACAACCAGATAATCTTTCCCGTCGGCGGTTTTGGCGCCGTTGGCCAGCGGATAGCGGATGTGCCACATGGAGCCTTTGCTCTCACGGTTTTCCACTTCCAGGTCAGAGATCGCGGTGCGCAGTTTCGGATCCCAGTTCACCAGACGCTTGCCGCGGTAAATCAGGTTCTCTTTGTACAGGCGCACAAACACTTCTTTTACGGCATTGGACAGGCCTTCATCCATGGTGAAGCGTTCACGCTCCCAGTCCACAGAGTTGCCCAGGCGGCGCATCTGGCGGGTAATGGTGCCGCCGGATTCGGCTTTCCACTGCCAGATTTTGTCGATAAAGGCATCACGACCGTAATCCTGACGGGTTTTGCCTTCTTCTGCGGCGATCTTACGCTCAACCACCATCTGCGTGGCGATGCCCGCATGGTCGGTACCGGCCTGCCACAGGGTATTTTTGCCCTGCATGCGCTGGTAGCGAATCATGGTATCCATGATGGTTTGCTGGAAGGCGTGACCCATGTGCAAGCTACCGGTGACGTTCGGCGGCGGGATCATGATGCAAAAGCTTTCCTGGCTGGTGTCGCCATTCGGTTTGAAGTAGCCCTGCTTTTCCCAGTGCTCGTAAAGCGGCTGCTCGATATCTTGCGGGTTATATGTCTTATCCATTTCTGCTATGTCGTTTGCGGCTGTGGTGGCGTTGCCGTATTCAATTGGAAGCCAACGCTGCGATAGGCTTTATAGCGATCGCGCGCTAACTGTTTGAGCGATTCTTCATAAGGAACGAAGTCTATCACTTCATGGAAAGCAGTAGCAAAATCTGCAAACTGCGGCAGCAGGCTGATCAGCAGGTCGCGCGGTGAATTGCCCCGACGCTGCGGCCAGGCCAGCTCGACCGGTGCGCCGTAGCGCGGGCCTTCGCCAGCCAGGTTATGTGGCACAAAGGCATTGGCAGGGCGCTGCCAGAGCGCCTCATCCAGCCGAATGGCTTGCTGCTCATCTTCACAGGCGATGAGCACTCGCTTACCGGCCCGCCAGCGTGTTTCCGCCAGATCGCACACCAGCGCTTCCACAGCGGTTAAGCCGTCGCGGGATGCATCGGTTTCCAGCACGTAGAAGGTTGCGTTTTTCATCGAATTGCCTGCTAAAAGAAAAGCGGGGCGACATGGCGTCCACCCCGGTTGGTTCGGTTGCCCGGGCGTTTAGTCGTCGCCGTTCAGACCTGCACGGTTCAGCAGGAACTGTGACAGCATCGGCACCGGACGGCCGGTGGCCCCTTTGGCCTTGCCGGAGCGCCACGCGGTGCCGGCGATGTCCAGGTGCGCCCAGTTATATTTGCGCGCAAAACGCGCCAGGAAGCAAGCGGCGGTAATCGCGCCGCCCGGACGGCCACCGATGTTGGCCATATCGGCAAAATTGGATTCCAGCTGTTCCTGGTACTCATCGGCCATCGGCAGGCGCCAGGCGCGGTCGCCCGACTGTTCTGACGCGCTGATTAGCTCATGGGCCAGCGGGTTGTGGTTCGACAGCAGGCCGCTGACGTGATGGCCCAGCGCGATCACGCAGGCGCCGGTCAGCGTCGCCACGTCGATGACCACTTCCGGATCAAAACGCTCGACGTAGGTCAGGGCATCGCACAGCACCAGGCGACCTTCGGCATCGGTATTCAGCACTTCAACGGTCTGGCCAGACATGGTGGTCAGCACATCGCCCGGGCGCATGGATTTGCCGTCCGGCATGTTTTCACAGCCGACCAGTACGCCCACGACGTTCAGCGGCAGGTTCAGCTCGGCGACCATGCGCATCACGCCATAAACGGATGCCGCACCGCACATGTCGTACTTCATCTCATCCATGCTGTCCGCAGGCTTAATAGAAATACCGCCGGAGTCGAAGGTCAACCCTTTACCGACCAGTACGATGGGGCGTGCATCGGTATCCGGGTTGCCTTTGTACTCAATCACCGACATCAGGGATTCATTGTGCGAACCGGCCCCGACGGCAAGATAGGCGTTCATGCCCAGCTCTTTCATCTGCTGCTCGCCAATCACGCGGGTTGAGATGTGTTTGCTGTAGGCATCCGCCAGCTGACGCGCCTGAGAAGCCAGGTAAGCCGGATTACAGATATTTGGCGGCATGTTGCCCAGATCTTTGGCCGCTTTCACGCCCGCCGCAACGGCCAGGCCGTGCTGAATCGCCCGTTCTCCGCTGGTTAACTCACGGCGGGTCGGCACGTTAAACACCAGCTTGCGCAAAGGACGGCGCGGTTCGGCTTTGTTGCTCTTCAACTGGTCGAAGTTATACAGCGCCTCTTTAGAGGTTTCGACAGCCTGACGCACTTTCCAGTAGGTGTTGCGCCCTTTGACGTGCAGTTCGGTCAGGAAGCACACGGCTTCCATCGAGCCGGTGTCATTCAGCGTGTTAATGGTTTTCTGAATCACCTGCTTGTACTGACGCTCATCCAGCTCGCGTTCTTTGCCGCAGCCAATCAGCAAAATACGTTCTGACAGGATATTCGGCACATGATGCAGCAGCAGCGTCTGACCCACTTTACCTTCCAGCTCACCGCGGCGCAGCAGGGCGCTGATATAGCCATCGCTGATTTTATCCAGCTGCTCGGCAATCGGTGACAGACGGCGCGGTTCGAAAACACCAACTACAATGCATGCACTGCGCTGTTTTTCCGGACTACCGCTTTTTACACTGAACTCCATGCACTCTCCTGAATCTTAAAGACAACAGCCGTAGCTGCCGCTAGAATGTAGCGCATTCATGACTCATTTATTAATCGGTGCAACATGCTAGCATGCTGTCGACGGTCGTAATGAATCAGGGTGACAACGTGTTGTTTTTTCACCACCCACATGCAATTCGTATACATTTTTAGCGCTGGCTTCGGCCATTTATGAAGAAAAATGGCTAATAAGCGTTGAAATTAGCGATTTTCCTGCAAAAAGACAAGTTTTCACAGGCGTATTAAGCGTGATCATTATTAGATATCTGGTTCGGGAAACGCTCAAAAGCCAGCTGGCTATCCTGTTTATCCTGTTGTTGATCTTCTTCTGCCAGAAGTTGGTCAGGATTTTAGGGGCTGCGGTGGATGGCGAAGTGCCGACAAACCTTGTTCTGACGCTGTTAGGACTCGGTGTGCCTGAAATGGCGCAACTTATTCTGCCCCTTAGCCTGTTTCTGGCGATTTTAATGACGCTGGGAAGGCTGTATACGGAAAGTGAAATCACCGTGATGCACGCCTGCGGGCTGAGCAAAGCGGTGCTGGTCAAAGCGGCGATGATTCTGATGCTGTTCACGTCGATTGTGGCCGCGATTAACGTCATCTGGCTCGGCCCCTGGTCGTCACGTTATCAGGATCAGGTTACGCAAAACGCCAAGGCCAACCCCGGCGCAGCGGCCATGGCGGCCGGGCAGTTCCAGACCTCCAGCGACGGCAATAATGTGCTGTTCGTGGAAGACGTAAAAGGCAACCATTTCGGCCATGTCTTCCTGGCGCAGCTACGGCCAAAAGGCAATGCCCGCCCGTCCGTCGTACTGGCCGACAGCGGCCATATGCAACAGGAAAAAGACGGTTCGCAGATCGTCACCCTGGACAAAGGTACTCGCTTTGAGGGCACAGCGTTGTTACGTGATTTCCGCATTACGGATTTCACCAACTACCAGGCCTATATAGGCTATAAGCAGGCGACGCTGGATCCTAACGATGTGGATCAGGCTCCCCTGAGCACGCTCTACGCCAATAACACGCCGGAATTTAAGGCCGAGTTTCACTGGCGTCTGACGCTGGTGTTCTCTGTGCTGGTGATGGCCCTGATGGTGGTACCACTCAGCGTGGTCAATCCACGTCAGGGGCGCGTACTGTCCATGCTGCCCGCCATGCTGCTGTACCTGATTTTCTTCCTGCTGCAGAGTTCGTTGCGTTCAAGTGGAGCCAAAGGCCGCCTGGATCCGGCCATCTGGATGTGGGTGGTTAACCTCAGCTACCTGGCGTTAGCGATTGTGCTCAACCTGTGGGATACGGTGCCTGCGCGCCGGATTCGCGCGCGCTTTTCACGCGGAGGATCGGTCTGATGTTTCGCGTTCTTGATCGCTACATTGGTAAAACCATCTTTAATACCATTCTGCTCACGCTGTTTATGCTGGTCTCGCTGTCCGGCATCATCAAGTTCGTCGATCAGTTGCGTAAGACCGGCCAGGGTGCATACAGCGCGCTGGATGCGGGCTATTACACCTTGCTGAGCGTACCAAAAGATATCGAAATCTTCTTCCCGATGGCCGCCCTGTTAGGCGCATTGCTGGGACTGGGAACGCTGGCGCAGCGCAGTGAGCTGGTCGTGATGCAGGCGGCGGGTTTTACCCGCATGCAGGTGGCGCTGTCGGTGATGAAAACGGCGATTCCGCTGGTCCTGTTGACCATGGCTATCGGCGAGTTCGTTGCCCCGCAGGGCGAGCAGATGGCGCGTAATTTCCGCGCGCAGCAGCTCTACGGCGGTGCGCTGGTTTCAACACAAAACGGCCTGTGGGCAAAAGACGGCAACAGCTTTATCTATATTGAGCGCATTAAAGGCGACGATGAGATCGATGGCGTCAGTATTTATAACTTCAACGACGCGCGCCGCTTAGAGAATGTTCGCTACGCGGCCTCGGCCAAATGGGATAAAGACAAAAAGCTGTGGGTGCTGTCGCAGGTGGATGAATCGAACCTCACCGATCCCAAACAAATTACCGGCTCACAAAGCCTGGGCGGCGAGTGGAAAACAAATCTGACGCCTGACAAGCTGGGCGTGGTGGCGCTGGATCCGGATGCGCTCTCGATTACCGGCCTTTACGATTACAGTAAATACCTGAAGCAGAGCGGCCAGGAATCCGGTCGTTACCGCCTGAACATGTGGAGCAAGATCTTCCAGCCGCTGTCGGTTGCGGTGATGATGCTGATGGCGCTGTCGTTTATCTTCGGCCCCCTGCGCAGCGTTTCAATGGGCGTTCGCGTGGTGACCGGCATCAGCTTCGGCTTTCTGTTCTATGTGCTGGACCAGATTTTCGGCCCGCTCAGCCTGGTCTACGGCCTGCCGCCGATTTTCGGCGCGATACTGCCAAGCTTCGTCTTCTTTGCCATCAGTCTGTTTATGCTGGTGAAACGGCGTTAAGCGTCTGCCGTGAAAAAGGCCGCCCGAAAGGCGGCCTTTTTGTTTGCAGCTACTACGCATCGGTCAGTCATCCAACAGCCTGATGCATTCTCCAGGCACCCAGCCGCACTCGCCCGATGCGCGTTCAGCCCAGTACCAGTCGTTCAGCGATGTCGTTACGCTCACCGGCTCACCGGGACTGACCGTCAGTTCCTGCGCACTGTAGGTTTGCCGACAGATAACCTGATTTGGACTACGTAGCGAAAAGTATTGCTGAGGTGCCCAGCCTGCTTTTCCACCGGGCAAAATTATCCACAGCCAGCCTCGCCATGCCAGATCACAGTGGCTGACCACCGCAACGTCGCCTGCCTCCACGAAAAGGGGATCGGGATATGCAGACACATAACGCTTTATCACGCATGCTCGC
>Ga0157363_1000188_pt1 | contig 47610 bp, 48 predicted proteins | sample AttsexASBM1_FD_111477 | JGI IMG/M metagenome (GOLD analysis project Ga0157363, IMG submission 111477) | Fungus gardens microbial communities from leaf cutter ant in Ribeirão Preto, State of São Paulo, Brazil - Atta sexdens ASBM1 | ecosystem: Host-associated > Fungi > Mycelium > Unclassified ... | reverse complement strand
TATGATTAATGACGTCATTACACCAGAATTTGATGAAGATGGGCGTCCATTACGCCGGATAAGAAGTTTTGTTCGACGCCAAGGCCGTCTAACCAAAGGCCAGCAGCACGCACTTGATGAACTGTGGCCAATCAATGGGATTGAATACAGTGCGGAGCCAATGGACTTTGAGCAGGTGTTTGGTCGTGAAGCCCCACTAGTGTTAGAAATCGGTTTTGGTATGGGGGCGTCCTTAGTTGAGATGGCTAAAGCCAATCCCCATCAGAATTTTTTAGGCATTGAGGTGCATGCACCTGGAGTAGGTGCTTGTTTAGCCAGCGCTGATGAAGCGGGTGTAACAAATCTACGCGTAATGTGCCACGATGCCGTAGAAGTATTGGAAAATATGATTCCAGATAATTCATTACGTCTGGCTCAACTTTTCTTTCCAGACCCTTGGCACAAAGCTCGCCATAACAAACGCCGTATTGTGCAAATCCCGTTTGCTGAGCTGATCTTAAGTAAATTAAAATTGGGCGGCGTTTTTCACATGGCCACTGATTGGGAAAGCTATGCCGAGCATATGCTAGAAGTCATGCAATCTATTCCTGGTTATGTCAACCAATCGCCGGAAGGACAATATGTTCCTCGGCCAGATTCACGTCCACTCACCAAATTCGAACAACGGGGTCACCGTTTGGGACATGGCGTGTGGGATTTAATGTTTGAGAGGATTAAATAATGGCTGTTAACCGTAGTCGCCGCTTGCGTAAAAAAATGCATCTTGACGAGTTCCAAGAGTTTGGATTTTCTGTCGCATGGTCGTTTCCTGCAGGAACCGACACCGCAACCATCGATAAGACTGTTGATGACTTTATCAATGAAGTCATTGAGCCTCAAGGGCTAGCCTATGATGGGAGTGGCTACCTTCAATGGGAAGGTTTAGTCTGTTTACAAAAAACCGGTAAATGTACTGACGAACACCGGACTGTCGTGAGCCAATGGCTCTCAGCAAAAGGCTTAGAAAACATCCAAGTTACGGAACTGTTTGATGTTTGGTGGGACTAAGTCAGTATAATTTCCAAACGGATAATAGGTTAGCTATTATCCGTTAATCCCTCCCCCTTCTGGAGAAACTCCATGCTACGCAAAGTTCTACTCGCTACGCTACTTGTTTCAGCCGTACAAGCGCATGCCGCTTATCAATGTGACTCGATTCCCAAAGATGATATTACGCTATCCACTCAAAGTGTTGCTATTGTGGGAAGCGACGGCACCATGGTGATCAGCCCCAATGGAGACATTACCTTTAATGGTAAAGCGCTTCAGCCATCCGCTGCAGTACGCCAACAAGCGATAAATTACCAAGCCGCTGTGCGTAAAGATATGCCGTGGATTAATCAAGGTGCACATCAACGTCTTGATCAAGCGAAAACGGCTTTAGATCGTATTATTACCGAAAAATTAGGCGCAGAAAGTGGGATCCATCAACGGTTAGATAACCTAAACTCCCAACTAAAATTACAGTTTGCGCGAGTGTTATCACAGAAAAATGATGTGATGACCTATCACCATAGTGCTATCGATAGCGTTCATCAAGACAGCGAAAAGCTGGTACAAAATGCAATGGGTGGTGTACTACAAGATAGCCTGAATGAAATGGGGAACATGAAGAACCTCAGTAGTAACGGTAATCCATTACAAGCTTTAGTTGGTAATTTAGGTGGCTTACAACAAGCCGTCCAGCAAGAATGGAAACAGCACGAAGACGATTTCCAACAATTTGGCCAACAAGTTTGCCAGCGCGTGACTCAACTCGAAGCGCAGCGTATCGCACTTTACAAATCTGTAAAATAAAAAGAGTGGGGCCATCTCGGCCCCTTCTTACTTCAGTCTTTGGGAGAAAAGTGATGACCTTTAACGCTCTCTGGCTTACTGACCCTAAAATCGATAAAATTTCCGCTAAGTTATCCTCGGTAAACGAAGCTAGCCTCTCTCCTCTTCCTGTTACGCTTCGCGTCCTTTACTCCTCTCTTAATTATAAAGATGCTTTAGCTCTCTGCGCTAAAGCGCCGGTAATACGTCAGTTTCCGCTTATCCCTGGGATCGATATGATAGGTGAAGTGATTGCCAGTGAATCATTACAGTGGCCAATAGGGAAACTTGCCGTCGTCACTGGCTGGGGAATTGGCGAACAGTATCATGGAGGGCTCGCTGAAAAGTTTGCTGCCAAAGCTGAATGGCTGACGGCGCTACCTGAAGAAATATCCCCTCTTAATGCGGCGTTAATTGGAACCGCGGGTCTGACTGCTATGCTTGCCGTGTTGCAGCTAGAGCAACAAGGGATTACCCCCGAAAAAGGTCCGATTGCTGTCAGTGGTGCAAGTGGTGGGGTAGGAAGTTTTAGCACATGGATTTTAGCGCAACTTGGTTACGAGGTTATCGCCGTCAGCGGTGACCGCCATGCCGAAGAGTACCTAGTTGAGTCGTTAGGTGCTCATTCAATTATCCCTAGAAGTGAACTCTCCGAATCGGGAAAAAAATTACAAGCTGAACGATGGGCAGGCGCAATTGATTGTGTAGGAAGCCATACCCTCGCTAACCTACTTGCGGCGACACAGCGCAGTGGATGCGTGGTCGCCTGTGGAATGGCTCAAGGGCTAGAACTTAATACCAGCGTGGCCCCCTTCATTCTCCGTAATATCCGCTTGATAGGTATCGATAGTGTGTATTGCGAAACCGCGCAGCGTAATGCTGCATGGCAGCGCTTCGCGGTGTTATTAAGTCGCTCCCCACTTCCGATTCCCTTTCAAACCATTAAGCTGGAACAAGCCATTGGGTTTGCCGACCGTTTACTCAAAGGTGAGATTCGTGGGCGGATTGTCGTACAAACTAACCTTTAATTAATCTTTAGCATGCCAATAGGCAACTGCTCTGACTAATTCCGGTGAACAATTCCGCTGCTCAATAAAGTGGTCACTGAGTTGCTTCACCGCTTTTCCTTCGCCGGTCAACCATATGAAGTGGTCATCAGAGGGGAAATGTAAAGGATTACTAAGGCTAATACATTGCTCGATGCCTGTAGAGTCCATCTTGCTATTTTCTAGGCAATGTAACGTGTAATCTGCAAGTAACGCCCCTAAGTACTCTTCAACGACCTGACGCTTAGCAAAAGCGATCAATAAAACGTTGTCTGCTTTAAGGGTGCTTAACCGTCGTTTCATCGCGGGTAGGCCAGTTTCGTCAAAAATATAAAGTTGCTGGGAATAGTCATTAGGAATAATTAACGAGCCCCGCGGGCCACCAATGGTTAGTAAATCCCCTACATTAACCTTCTCTGCCCAATCACTCGCAACGCCTTGTTCATGCCGATAAAAATCAATGGTAAGCGTGCTCTTACCATCAAACTCAAGAGGAGTGTAGTCTCGTGATTCTGGCCGCTGATTATCTGGCCATACAATTCCCTCGTCTGTAACGGTTGGCACGACTGGCGCCGTTGCACTCTTCTCGGGGAAAAAGAGTTTGATATGATCATCACTACCTGGGGAGTTGAACCCTTTTAATGCTTCAGATTGGAAAGTGATGCGCCAGAATTGTTCTGCAACTAATTGTTTATTACTCACGGTGAGTGTGCGAAATGCTAACTCGTTTCGAACACGATGCGGTGCCTGTTTACCAGAAGTAAGCGTTTTAGTCATAAGTTCTCCTTGATAAGAATTACCCAGAGTCTACCTCTGGCCCCTAAACTTTTATAGTAATAATTCTTATTATCATGTTACGACTCTTATCATTCCTTACAGTACTACTTTCCCTACACCTTAGTTGGACATTAGGACTTGACCGAAATCTTATCTTACTCTCGCAAAACAAGCTGCTATAGGAGCTGTCTGGACGACATTGTCTATACTTAATCGATACGTCCACTATTGAATGTCCATGTGTTGAGGGGGAAATCTCCATGTCGCAACAATCTAAAGAAAAGCTCTTAAATAGTGAAAATGACTATGAGGATTCTCAAGACGTTGAGTTGACTGATTTTGATGATGAGCATGAGCCAGAACCTGAAAACATAGCAGGCATGCCATCTGCCGATGCACTCACCCCATCTGACCGCTATTTAGAGCTCTTTGAAGATGTTCAAAATCAGCAGATTTTCGAAGATAGTAAAACTTTTGCCGACTGCGCGCCGAAGTACGATCCTGTTGATATTCTGATTCTGTATCGTAAATTATCGCGTCGTAGACAAGATTTTTCACTGCGTGAATTTATAAAAGATAACTTCCACCTACCAGAAGAAGTTCATAATTACGCACACGACGAATCTGAGAAACGAACGCTAAGTCAGCACATTGATGCACTTTGGCCAGTGATGATAAGACATCCGCAGAGTCATCATCCCAATACCTCCTTGCTACCTCTACCGAAACCTTACATTGTACCGGGCGGACGTTTTACCGAAGTCTACTATTGGGATTCCTACTTTACGATGTTGGGATTGGCCCAAAGTGGAAAAAAAGATTTACTTAAGAATATGGCTGATAACTTTGCGTGGCTAATCGAGAAATATGGCCATATTCCCAACGGAAATAGAACTTATTACCTTAGCCGTTCACAACCTCCAGTGTTCGCATTGATGGTGGAGTTATGTGAGGAAGCAGATATTCCTAATAGCGAACAATATTTACCCTACCTCGTCTCTGAACATCACTATTGGATGGATGGTTCCGGATCGCTTAATCCTAATCAAGCTTTCCGCCATGTCGTGAAAATGCCTGATGGTTCTATGCTCAATCGCTATTGGGATGATCGTGATACCCCACGTGATGAATCGTGGCGTGAAGATATCGAAACCGCTTCTTCTTCTAATAGGCCGTCAAAAGAAGTTTTTCGCGACTTGAGAGCAGGTGCAGCATCTGGATGGGATTACTCATCACGTTGGTTGAGAGATCCAATGAGGCTAGCCAGTATTCGCACGACACAATATATACCGATCGATCTCAATGCATTTCTCTATAAATTAGAGCGCACAATCTCAACGATAGCTAAAAAAAATGGCGAAGAGATTACCGCTCATGTGTGGGCGAAAAAAGCTGAAGAGCGCCTGGTTGCGATCAACCATTGGCTATGGGACGCTGATAGTGGCGTGTTTCGCGATTATGATTGGCGCAGATCACAGTTTGGTCTATTCAGTGCTGCAGCTTGTGTGGCTCTTTTTACCGAAGTCGCAACTCCCCTACAAGCTGAGCGTATTGCAAGACAGATTGAAGCGCAACTGCTTGCCCCTGGCGGCTTGCTCGCCACAACCATTGCCAGTGGCGAACAGTGGGATAAGCCCAATGCGTGGGCACCCTTGCAATGGATGGCGATTCAAGGTTTAAAAAAATATGGTCATGAAAAGCTCGCCCAAGAAATTGCGGTTCGTTGGCTCAAAACGGTGAGTAAACTTTTTAAAGAAAAACACAAACTCGTCGAAAAATATGATGTGGTAGACGAAAACAATGTTTCAGGGGGCGGGGGCGAATACCCGCTACAAGATGGTTTCGGTTGGACGAATGGGGTAACCCAATGCCTTCTAACTGAATATGGGCATCTTATAGAGGAATAAAAAAAGGCCTCCATTTGGAGGCCTTCGAAGAAACTATATTAGTTGGTGCTATCACTGATTGATTTTTTAGCACTCGCTGCAGCATCTTTAGTTTTCTGCCAAGCGCTGCTAGCACCTTGTTTTGTGCTATCTACACCTTTAGAAGTGGCTTCTTTAGTTTTGTTCCAACCTTCTTGGGTGCCTTCTTTGGTTTTATTCCAACCTTTGGTGGCACCCTCTTTGGTTTTGTTCCAACCGTGTTGTGCACTCTCTTTCGCCTTAGTCGTATTGCTGTTGTCACCTTGTAGGCGATGTTTAGCTTTATCTACGTTTTCGTTCAAGCGATTTTTAGATTCAGTAGTCGTTTCCGAAGCACGGTCTTGAGCTTTCTGTGAAGTCTCAGACGCGCGGTTCTGAAGTTGCTGTGTCTTTTCTTGCAGTTGCTGAGAGGCCGTTGGTGTGGTGTCAGCAAATGCATGGGAAGCCAAAAGTGTCATTGAAATTGCAGCAGCAGTTAATGTCTTTTTCATTTTCATCAATCCTTGTAAGTTGTATTGCCTGTTAAAAACATAGCAACGAGTAAGGAAAGTAACAAGTAATTATAATGAAAACGGAATTTTCTGATGAAAATCGAGTCACCTTCATCAGTATAGATTGGATACTGAACTGCTTATTTATCGTATAGAAAATAGAATATTTAAAATAACCATCCTTATTAATAATGAACCTAACCATAAGAATTTAACGCTATAACAAAAATTAAAAGTAACATTCTTATTTTAAGATTTTTTTAAATTTGCATATGGAAGAGAAAGAGAAAGCCTGACATAATCGTCGAGGAATAATTAACATCTAGAAGGATAAATACTAGACAAATAATAATCACTCCACACTAATCACTGAACATACACTTAACTTTAACCGTAATGATTATGGTGTTATATGAATAACAAGGAATACGTTCGTTCTATAGCTATCATTGATACGTGCAATTTCACTAATATTGCAATTGAATCAGTTTGCCAGCAAATATCCACCAATATAGTAGTACTACGTTTTCATTCAGTAGAAGCTCTTATCCAATCCCCTAAACGGTCCCATATCGACCTCGTATTCTATGATACATTAACAACTAACAATATTATTATTGATCCAGAAATAGATATACGGAAGATCAGGGAAAGTATTAGTGGCGTAAAAATATGTATTTTTTCCATACTGCATCAATTTATGTCGATCAAAAGCGCAGACTATGAAATTGATAAAAGAATATCTTTAGAAGACTTTAATTTCTTCACCCGTATACTTTGCCAAAATGATGGAGAACGTTGCAAGAGGAATTATAGTGTTATATTTTATGATAGAATGAATTTATCTAAAGGACAAGTAACACTATTACGAGGGTATTTATTAAACTTAAACACAAAAAATATTGCCGACATATTAAAATGTAATCTAAGAAAGGTATATTTCTACCGGGAGGGCACCCTACGTAAAGGGAGGCTAAGAGAAAATTTCTATAAAGATATCGGTAGATTGATCAACCCTTAATGCGCTAAAGGCTACGTTGTAAGAAAAGCGGAGCCTTTAGCGTTTTAACTTAGGATTTCTCAACGTGGCCCTTTAATGAACCAACGAAGAGAATTACAGTATAACTGAGGGGATTTAATTATTTTCCCCTCTTCAACAAGTTGAAGAAGCAGGCTTCTCGTAACGTAAATGCTTGAATCACACTTATCGGAAATGTCACGCGTTTTAGGCCATAATTCTAAATCCGGTAGTTGTCCGCGTTTAATGTCTTTACTGTAATGCTTATCACATAACTCAGAAACTACCTTTAATACTTCATCCTTTTTACTCACTTAGAATCTCCATTATTGATAACTCATAATCTTAATATATATTTCTTCACTCTTTTCGCTATATTTTCTTCTAAAAAAACACAAAAATAATAACTAATAACCCATGAGAAAAGTAAAGATATAAATAATAGATTAAACCTCGTAGTAAAAACCTTAAAAACCTCACCTCCATATAATGCTTTTGATACCTCAATGACAATGAATATAATAGCCATATGTAATAGATAAATTGAATAAGATATCCTTGAGGTTAAAGCTAAAAACTGTGGTACTTTATTACCATCCACCTCAAAAATTTTTATACTACAAATAAATATAAATAAAGCTGGAACAAACATAACTCCTACATGCAAATCATCTGAGATAAAAATTATCTTTATCTCAAATAATACCAAGTAGATAAAAAAACACATCCCAATAATAAAAAAAATATTTCTAACCTTACTTAATAGATGTAATACTTTCTTATAATGATAAGAGATAAGATAACCGAAGATAAACTCTATAATAATAGGGTTTGTAGCAAAGCTAAACCATAATCGCACTTGCTGCGCCAAATCATCATATAAAATAAACAAGGTATACTTGATAAAACAAATAAATATAATTATGGCAATTATAACTGTTTGTCTTGATTTACTTATGAGTATACTAATACTAACCAGTAAGTAAAAAAAAACTCGTAATTCAACGTCCAGCCCACTTCTACCACGGGTAAACCATATGAAGGGGCAATCTCTAACGATTGAGGGAAAAAACTAAGACTTTTAATCACTGACCAAAATCTAAGTTGTTCTAGCCCAAGAAAATAATAAACTGACACGTAAAGTAGTGTGATGATAAGATATGCTGGATAAATACGGGCCAACCTCTGAAAAAGGTATTTTATAGCATTAAAGGCTGATGCACCCAAATTCTTAGTGGTATGACAAGCTAAGAATCCACTAATAATAAAAAATATATCGACACCTATATAGCCTTTACGCAGAAATGTCGTTTCCAAAGGATGAATAAACCAACTATAATGATAAAGCACCACTAAAATTACAGAAATACCGCGTAGGGCTGTGATTGATGCCAAATTACTTTTATCATTAACAACCATATTCGCCTCAAATCAATAGAGGGTTTCCCCTCTATCAACTAATCAGAAAGTAAAATTAAATCCCGCAGAGTAATATACATCGGAAATTTCCTTCTTTATCTTAGGAACATCTGCAGTGATAAAAGCTTGAATACTATTATTAATGTCAAACACTGACCCTAACTTAACATTAATAGTAGAACTATCAGCTAAATTATTTTTAGAAGTAAAACTTGTTGTGGTTTTTTTTAATCCTCCATTAATAAGAGTTTCTTTTTTATAAATAGGATGAATATAGTTCAATTCAAAAAAAGGTTTTATAGGGTTGTTTTTCCATGAAAACCGCCAACCCGTAGAGAGATAGCTATCAGCAAAACGATGACGACTGAACTGCATCGCACTACTACTGTTTGATTTCTCGACAAACCCATTAACTTTACCTTTTCTATAGAGTACCGAGAGAGCAGGTCCATGAAGAAAATTTTTGCCTAAGGTGAAATCATAGCCGCCATTTATTGAACTGCTGAAATGATTCCCTTTTGACGCTGCTCGTTCTTTTCTCGTGGCCTTACCTAGAGTAATAGTACGCGAGATGTCGTTAAATTTAATATCACCGACGCTGACTTGTGTAGAAAACCAACTATTACCTAGTAACAATTGACCGTGTAACGACATTATTCTGTCTGTATAACGAGTCTGCAATTGTGGTCCTAAACGAACAGAATTTTTACTCCCCATACTCAGAGCTCCGCCCACCGATAAATAATCGTTCGCTTCGATAATGACACCTAAATTACTTCGACCCATCGACTGCTTTGATGAAGAGCCTGTAGTGATGAGATTATCTTGATATCCACCGAAGACATGGTATTTGCTGTTATTCAACCTGTTTTGCCGAAAAAAACCTAATTGAGACATTAAAAAACTGTTTTGGCCTAGCATCAAGCTCTGCATAGGTTTTGCAAGCTGTGTGATCATCAAAGGAGCATTGATTAGAGAAGAGATATATTGTGCAATAATTTTGTGTGCCTCAGGACTAGGATGAAACCAATCAGAAAAGAGATAAGTTTGGCCATCATGCCATGAAGGATGTGATGAATTACAATACGGCGCCCCTACACCAATTTGGCATTTAGGTACTAAAATATTGTCGAAGCCATAAGTTAACGGGTCATTAATCATTTCCTGAAATAAACTATAACTATCTACATAAGCAATATTGCCTTTCAGATTGGCAAGACTAGATTCTAAGTCGTAGTTAAATTGTTGTGTTAAACGATTCTCAAGTGAAAGTAGAGTACGGTAGACGTTTGCAACAAGGATTTCGGGTAGGTGCAATCCATAGTTATTAAAAACATTAGATATAGAGGTAATGATAGCTTTTTGTCTGAGTTCTTCTCCATAGACATTACTCTGTTGGCGTAATGAATCGTCTTGAATTTTATACACGCTAGAAAGGTCTAAAATCCCCCCCCCTAACAACATTTGTGAAAAACCAAATAGTGCGGTGGCTGTCCAAGGACTGAGTCCTGCATTGGGGAGGTTAGGAACGACAACTAATCCTGCTCCCCTTTCTAGTAAAGTCCCCACCTGGCTGGCAACAATCCGTGGGGCATCAGACAGCAGATAATGGTCACCTCCAGTAAAAAGCGTATCAAATTTTAACTTCAGCAAACTCATCTCAACATCAGTTGTGATATCGTTGGCACCAGCCCAGAAAATATAAAGATTATTTTTGTTGGCTTTACCCTCATTGATACTTAAATAATCATTAAGTTGTTTCTCGGTCTTATGAATAAGAAGAGGTGTATTACTTGCTGTGGCACCTGAGGTTGAATAATTGTTTCCGCCCGCTGTACTAACCTCTAATTTCTTACCTGTAAACTCTAAAGCGATAATTTCATTATAAAGAAGAGAGTTATCACCAGAAATATATCTCGATCTTGTTCCAAAGAAATCTAAATTGCCACCATCGCTTAAGCTATCTCCAAAGCTCACCACGTTTTCAAAAGCAAAGGAAGCTGAAGAAAAAAAAGGCAAAAAAACCAGTAAATAAATTGATTTTTTCATTTAACATCCTTGATTGATAGAAATTTTTCAAAATATTTATGATATTAAAAATATAACTATAATTGTTATTACATTATCTTTGATATACGTCCACTTGAACTCTTTCTAATAGGGCCTCATTAACACAATCCGATAAATGAAAACTATCCTCTACACTACTTTTCTTAATAATTGCTGATGTAGCTAATTTATAAAATAAACTTGCTTTATTGAAAAAGAAAAAGTACTCAAGCACTTCTTTACTTTCTGAGTGACTTTCGGCAACTTCAATAATTGAATGGTTATTATCCCTTATTACGTGTGAAGCATTCGATTCCGATGCACCAAAGCTTACAACTCCCAAATCGCTATCCTTCTCCCTGAAATAATTAATTAATTTATCTAATTCTTCTCCAAAATATTGTTCTCTATTACATATAACTATCTCCTCATCGTCCTGCCAGTATTCAGACGCTAATAGACAGGTACAAATATCGTTAGGTATATATTCAGCTACTTTAATTAACCTAAAATTTTCACCTATAGAATTTAATAAATTATCCAGTACACTATTCTTCGATAAGATAATCAAAATCTCAACACCATAATTGATCTGTTCGCTATAATGCTGAAGCGATTTCAACATGGTCGAGGTATCCATTTCCTGTAAAAATTTAACTAGTAAACTATTTTGATCTAGATTATCAAATTCTTTCCCACACATAGGAATGATTATCTTCAATATTATCTTCCTTCCAAAGATGAAATTTTATCTATCACGTTTAGGTAATTGACTTCTTGAATATTATTAACAATTAGTAAGTGCGCACCACTCGCTTCCGCGGCTCTAATACCATTCTCATTATCTTCTACAATTAAGCACTCATCTGGGGATAAATTGAGTCTCTCAATAGCCTTTACGTAAATATCAGGAAATGGTTTACTTCTTTGTACATCTTGGTTTGAAAGAATAAAATCGAAATATCGAATAATGTTAGCTTTCGTTAACATCGTTTGAACAGTTCTTCTGACCGAATTTGAAGCAACAGCTAGTTTATAACCTTCATAGGATAAACGTGACAGTAGATACTCATGTTGAAATGTTGGATTGCAATGGGTTTCTACAATTTCTAAAGTATATTTCTGTTTTAATTGCTCTATAAAATCGAAAATTTTTACTGGAAGATTTTTTTCTTTATTTAAAATGGCCAGCTTCTGTTTAGTAGGCAGACCATCGAACCGTATAAGATGTTGTTGATAATCTATCTGCATCCCGAATAATTTTAATGATCTATTCAACGCATGATAGTGCCACTCTTTAGCATCGATCAGTACACCATCCATATCGAAGATCACAGCCTTTATTTTATTATTCATAAAAATACTCAATTACTTTTTCAATTTTATCGGTACAGATTAATAACCGATCGGAGCTATAATATTCTAGCGGTAGTGACTTAATCCGTTTCCACATTGCTGATTCATCTTTCCGGTGCAACTCTGGAGATACTATACAGACCTTTTTACCTGATTCTAGGTAAGCAATTACCTCATCAGAGCAAAATATATTAGAATTGAAACTATCTAGCCAAATTCCTTTTGCATAAAAGAAAAGCTCATTATCAGGTTCGTACTCGCTCCGTCTCATAAATACATTCATACCCTCTTCAATATATTGAATTGTATCCGGAATAGACATATCGAAACAAAAGTAATTATTTATTTTATAGAACCTCAAAAATTCATTTATTTTTTTTGCTAAACCATCTGATTTAATATTGAGTGCTAAGGGTAATTGATTATCATACTTAACAAAAAGATCTAAAAAGACTTCGAATTTTATTGATTCTGCGGTGGGAATGTCATGGCTTATCACAATATCGCCACAATAATCCCTTAAATCAGTCTCAGTGCCATAGCCTTGCGAAAAAGCTCGCTTAAAAGCTATCAAAGTATTTTTTTCTACTGGATTCAGCCAGTAGCCACGGTGCGATATCGATATCATCACTATAACTCCGTTTACATTTAACCCCTACTTTTCAAATTCATTAAAAACCTTCTTATGAATCTGTATCTGAGCGGTAGATATATCAAAAATAGAAACCATTTCATGGAAGTATTTTTAAAATTAAACCAAAAACTGTAATTACTATTTTTATAATTATTATGGATTTCATTAATTTTCACCCAGTCATTATAATGATAAACAGATCCCCTCCCTTTATTATTGTATTTATAACTATATTTTGGCCAAAGAAACCCTATTTGATGACAACTGAAAGGAATAAAGTTATTAATATAATATTTCTCAGAAATAAAATTGTTATCTCTTAAATTTTCTTTATTCCCTTTGTAATCAAAGGTAGTATTCATTTTCTTTATATAATTTACCCATAAATACTGTTCTGGGACAAAAGACATCAGACTAAAGATAGATTTATTAAAAATTACATCGAAAATACTCTCATCCGCTAACGGTGCATCGAAGTAATTTAGCACATCATCTTTTCTACCTAACAACATTATATCCCCTGGATGAAATTCGAAAGGGCGATACGAACGACTATGTCTTGCAAAGAGATTACAATTTATAATTCTTTCACTGAACAAAGAAAAATCTTTATCCCTTTTATATTTAGAGCCTATCAGCCCTCTATGAATAAAAATTCTCTTTAAATTATCATTAATAAAGAAACTATCAGTTCTTAATTTCACTACGTATTCACAACTAGCAGCTTCAACGCCATTCTTTGTTGAAACAATCATTCGATTGATATTAGTTACCCACTTATAACTACCATCCCTAAATATTAATGGACCAGGATCTTTATTGAAGATAACTTTAACATTTAGTTCTTTTAGTTTTTGGGTAATTATTTCCTCTTCGTCTGATCTTAGTGACCAAGTAGAGAGTATAATTTCCGAATGTGGGTAAATGCCCCTCACTTTTTTTATGTTGGATAATGTATCATTGTTTCTATCATAAAAAAAAGCACCTTGGAAGACAAAAGATACTTGATACATTACTTAACCATTTTTTTCATTAATTTTTGAAGACTATAACTTGTCTTGATAATTAAATTTGTGATTTTAAACCCTATAAACCTCATTGAAAAACATTTGATCAAAGAAATATTTTTTCCGTATCCTGATTTTTTCTCATAATGTGTATTCAAATAAAAAAAATTTGTTAACTCATCTTTATAATCTTGGTATTTATCCGATACGATTATTATTTTTGTGTCATAATAATTTCTCTTCAAAATCATCATTTTTATTAGTGTTATCAAATGTTCTCTATAAATATCATAAGTCTTATCATTATGAACTTTTACGAAAATAATATGATGTATATTTTCTAGATCTAGTTTGAAGTTTTTAACATCTTCTAAATTGAATCCTATTTTAGTTATCGTCACATCGTTTTGTTCTTTTTCTTCTAAACTATTAGTTTGTTTATAGTTAACCCATAAACCGTATTCCTCTTCAGTAATCCCTTTTATCTCTATATCCATATTCTAATTCCAAAGCGTTGTATCTTTCAAGTACTGATATATTTCCCTGCAACTTTGGGTAAAATGAACCCCCGGAATAAAGTATTTTAAATTTATTGCAGAAACCCAAGTACCTAAATCACTTAAAAAACTTTTTTTTATTAACCAATCATCATTATTTTTATAATAAGGTGACGAAGAGAAAGAATGAAATAGTTGATTATTCAATATAAAACTTTCGATCAATGCCTTTTTTTTTGTTTTTGGACTAGCAGATGAAAAAAATACTCTTATAATATTATCGTATTCATTAGGAGCCATAGGTTCACATAAAACATAATACGAAAAATCATCAATAAAATTTCCAATTGAATCGAGTGTAACAGTAATATCACTAATAACTTTTTCAATTAATATAAATCTCGATAACCCGGTCATTGTTGAACTGGCTATCTGCATTAAAGTTTTCTTACTAGCTCCATACTTTTCGGAAAATGTGTAGATGCGCTGCCTTGCTTCCTCATTAGATATTTTGAATAGTGGTTTTCTTTTTATAAAAGGGATACATTCCAAAAGGCAACGAGACATCCTGATCTTACCACGAATGTTATTTGTAGCAACATACCCATAATAATGAATAACGGATCGCGAGTTCATACTTTGTGTAATTGAATAGGGATTTATCCTGCAGGGTACACCATAGCTACTCATTCTTATTCCGAACTCAATATCCTCGTAGTCATTCCAAAATAAATTTTCATTCTGCGGGAAATGATTCCATAAACTTTTTTTAGTTAGATATAAACTTCCGGTTAGATAATCATGTCCAAAACTTGATCTCGCAGGATGCTGATAACAATAAAAAAGTTTACTAATAAGTTTAGTATGTTCCTTTTTAACATTATTGATATCTAGTTCTTGCGTTAAATCTTGTGATATTGTATTAAAATCAGAATATCTTCTAGGTATGAAATTATATTTATCATGGAAATAAAATGACTGAAATCCAGTTAATGGGTAGTTATCACCAAATTTTTTTATGGCATCATAAAAATTTAATGGTAGCAACACCCTATCATGTAAAATACATATATTTCCAAAGCGAGCATGCTTCACTAATAAGTTTTTCTTCTTTGTGATATGATTCGTTCCTGTTTCGGTATTATCATTGATGATTTTAACTGAATTAAAATACTTGAATTCTTCGTGAGGATTCCCACACAAGATTACCTCTTTATTAGGGATATTTAAAGAGAGTATTCTTTCTACACATCGGTTTAGAAAAATGGGATCGTTATAACCCACTGGAATGCAAAAACTCCAAGAATCAATACCTTTATCTAGCTCAATCAGTAATGGTGAAACTTTTCTGTACTTAAATATCTTATTGTTGATAACTTCGACAAGCTTAAAACTGTTAGAATAGTATTCCTTATCTAGGATATTTTTTACTTTTAAATCTTCTTCAATGTATAAATAATCATTGGTAGTAATTTGATGAGCTACATCCCAAAATATCTGTGCGTAAAAAGGAGATTCACACTGAATATTATGAAGGAAAACATCACCCTTTCCTATTTTACCTAACCGTTTGGTACCATTTACTGTAATACTTTTAACGTTTTTCGAACGGCTTACTTTTGAGAAGGTTATAAAAGTAGTTTTTTCGAAACCCAGTTTTTCATAATATTCCTCATTAAATATTCTAAATGTTTTCTTTAATCCTAGTTTTTTGTCATTAATACAATGCATTATGTTCATGGTAAATTTAAAAGTCAGTGGCTTTAGTTAAAATATGACTTTTTAGAAATCGTTTCAGATCATCTGGTGTACCCAATCCATACATCCCATTGAATTCTTCACCTATATTGTAATGACTAATTACAGCTGTTTTCTCTTTGATTAGATAATTATAGACAGGAGCAACATAAAACTCGCCCAATGTCCTATTATTTTGTTTAATCATCTCAGTCGCCGCTGAGCAAAAATCGCTGCCTTTTTTAAAATTATATATTCCTACCGTTGCTTGATTTGATATAACTTCTTTTTCTCTCACCTCAACTACGTTATTTTCACTATCTAATTTTAAAAATGACCACTTAGGATCATTAGCGGTCATAGACATGACCATACCATCAATTTTTCTGCTATCAATAACTTCCAAGTAATCGTTTATATCAATATCTATCCACTGATCGCAGTTTGCTATCATCAATTCATTTTCATTATTTATATAGTATTTCGCACTGAGTACAGTTTCTGCGGCTCCATTCGTTTTATCTTCGATGGGTATAATTACACAGCTTGGAGAAAGTTTTTCGAGAAATTCTTTTAATTGATATTCAACTAGGTGTTTTACTTTACATATAAATATAAATCTGTGCTCTCTAATTGGCCTTATATTATTTACTACTAATTCAACCATTTTTTTACTATTCACATCAATCATTGGTTTAGGTTCTAAATAACCTTTTTCTTTGAACCTACTACCCTCCCCTGCCATAGGGATCACTATATTTAGCATTTTGAATTTCCACTATTATATTTATCTTTTTTAACACTGGGATATTTAACTACAACCGTTGTAACTTCTGTTAATGCTAAAAAATCAGTTGTATCACCAGGGAACATGGTAATAATATCTCCTGTTTTAACAATCCTATTACTCATTTTAGCCTGACCGTTTACTATGACTGTAATTTCGGTAGCTATTTTATGCATGTGGTTTTCTTCATAATCCCCAGAATTATAATATTTAATAGCAATTTCAATATCCTTAGTTAGATATACTGATGGTTCAAAATCGCCAACAAACCAACCCTTATTCATAGAATTAAGATTATCTATTTTCAATTAACTCACCCAATAGCAGTCAAGGATCACTTAAGATTTTTCAATTAAAGAAGAACTAATATTAAGAAAAAATTCATTAAAACATTAATTATGCACTTTATGCCTAAAAGCATTTATGTGGCTGACTGATTTTCACGACATACTATATCGATTTTTATTCGCTGTAAAATGCATTTTGCAAAATTTGAAGTAACTATAAATTTATATAACGATATTTTATACTGCAAAATAGCATTTTCACTATTCAGTTATATTTTCTATAAACATCAAATAATGTTAAAAGATCGTAATCTTAATAAATGGCGATATTTAAAATTTATTTTTATAAATAATATTAATAATAAACTTTATTTTTTAGAATAGAATTTATAAATAGGAATATTTAGATATATTAACTCAATCTTGTTTATTGAGTTAACCATATAAAAAATAATGACTTATGGGGGATTTTGGGAGCCAAAATGATTTAGATAATATCGTCAGGAGTGATACCTACAATGATTTCCAATGCATTGCATAAGATCGTTTTTTCATCGGAATCGCGTGTGTATTCTATTTGTCTTATCAAACTTAAAATGATTGCTTTATTACTTATTTCACCCATCTCTACTAAGACTTTTTTAACCGTCTTTCCAAGGATATTTTTCTCTTTGTCATGGCGATTATCAATAGTCGAAATAAAGTCAATCGCTAGGGTTTGACGCCCCATTGTACGGTATTCCGCGCAATCAGAAAGGGTAGTGAAAGGTTTAGAGGACGTTTGTCCTAAGAAACAATCAATGTTTAGTATCATAGCTGTGATGAGAGTTGCTGCCAACAAACAGCGAACTTTGGTTACGAAGGAATTGACTACGTTCTTGATAATTTTTCGATATGCTCTGCTTTATCTCAATAATACCTTGTAGGCAGGCTTCTGTTCTGTCCTGAGTCGCTGACAGCTCAGCCATATCAGTTAATTTACTTAACAGTGTTGAAGTCGTAATAGGCCCCCCCAACTTCAACAAAGCGATCACGGCTTCTCCTATGATGTCATCCACACAATTTTGAGTAAAGCCGCTCTCTTTGACCATCAGTTTAGTTCTCTCTCGAGGACCAATAGCATCAACTCTTGGTAGCGCTTAACCTGCGCGTCATTTTCAGCAAGCTCTATACAATTCAAAAGCTTAGTAGAAATTGTTTTACGATTAAGGCTTTTACCTGATTCTAACAACTCAACGATTAACATGCCCATCAATTGATCATCGGACAAATTCTCAATCATTGAAAAAGAGTTATTTGGATTGGCAAGAGAAGATTCACGATTTTGCTGACGCATTTCTAGCTCCTTGTCTATTCATAGGCCCCTAACTATTACCTACAAAATAAACAAATATGCTGCATTTGTACAGATCAGTTTAGAAAAATTACTGTAATAAGAAAATTTTCAGGGGAAAAATGTCTCGGAGAGGGGAGGAAGGCTTGCAACGAGAGTGCAAGCCTCACTAGTATAGGTTAATCTTCATCACGAGAAACCACTAGTCGTAGATCAGCTGGTGAACGTAACGATGCAGATTCAAGTTTATCTAACCAACCTGCACGCTCGGGGGTTAAGCATCCTAATCCTAAGTAACCCAGTAACCAGCGCCTTACTTCATGCATCAATAGCAAACGGACTTCGTCAGTTTCGCTTTCGGCCATAGCTTTAAGCTCATTGACCAGATTATCCGTTGTGACTTCTTCCCTGTTGAAGATAAGGCGGATGGTAACTTCACCAATCAATTCATTACGCTTAACTTCATCAGAAATATACAAATAGACCTCCTTACACTGGAGTATAACTAAGCTTCGCAATACTTACTGAGTATAGTCTAAAAATGAGTGAGTTCTAGTTTTGTAACGTCATTTAAAAGTCAAAACACAGCTTGGCATTGGCTTGTTCTACCATAATTGCCTACAAGTATAGAAGTTTATAACTCATATTGTAAAGATTTCCTAGCAAACTCAATGACATATAAAAGTGCTGGATAAGACGAAGTGTAATACTTTCGGGGAGCCATTAACGTTTTTTGCAAATTAATTGGCTTGTATCAAAATACAGCACCCATCATTATAAATATAACACTATGAATTATAAGTGTTAATTATCAAAATATGACTTTTTATTTCTTTCCCTTTTCAATCTACTCTTCTCTAGCTCTCCTTACGTTGCAAGATTGAGATCATTCTTATCCCTGTATTTGCTTAGCCATTAAGATAGCACCGGCTAGCGCATCACTTTTAGGTTGAACCAATTGCCGACGGATATCTGAAGAGAGCCAAGGCGTTAGGGGTTCAGTAATTCCACCCAATAACGCAATATTCAATTCTGTTTGCCGCAAAAGCGCATTAATCATTAATTCGGCATCTTTAGCGCTCTCTCTCACTAAACTTGTGCCATGGTAATCATCGCGTTGTGCATAATCGAACACATTTTTGGCATATAGCGCCCAATCTTTAGGGCGTGCTTGCTGTGTCCATAACAACATCTTTTCTGCGTCATGCTCAAATGAGCTCATGATATGTTGTGTTAACGAACTTTCGCCAATAATCCCCTCATGCGCTAGTAGCGCGAGGCGTAAAGCTCTGTGTCCTAACACTGCACCTGATGCGAGGTCGGATAACATAAAACCCCAGCCTCCTAGTAATTGGAAATGCTGACCATCCCATACCGCCCCTTGACTGCCTGTCCCACAAATAAATATCGCCCCCGGTTGACCTTGATGGGCACCGAAACAAGCGATTTCAACATCAGAAACAATCTTATGCTGCAAGCCTGGTATACACCACTTTTCGAGTCGCTGCAGAACGCTAGGGACATTCGCTCCTGCTAAACCAGCTACCATCACACTCTCTGCGCACCGGCTTTTTGGTAGGTTTGCGAGGGTGAAAAGTTCGTTAACGACTAATTCAACCTCTGTTAGCGCCGACGCAAAATGGCTATAAACGTTGCCAGTACCTCCGCGACATTCGGCAAGAAGGTTACCTTGGCTATCGACCAGACGACCACGACAGTGTGTTCCACCGCCATCTATCCCAATTCTATAGTTCGACATGTTACCTCTCCCTTTCATCTTCCTCTAAGCGAGGAATATCCATCAGTTATGTTGTTTAGAAGTAATTCTTAGGTGATTAAGGTAACCACTAAGAACCCTAGCGCCGTCATTAACAATGAGCCTATCACATGCATAAGGATTGCCCCTATGGCCCACAAATAGTTTCCAACCTGCAGCTGAGAAAACACCTCTACCGAAAATGTCGAGAATGTGGTCATTCCGCCGCACAGCCCTGTGGTAATAAGTACTTTCCAGTAAGGGTCGAGCTGGGGTTGGCGCAGAAAATAGGCCGTTGCCCCACCTATAATAAAACCACCTAGTAAATTAACGAGTAAGGTTCCAGGGGGAAGATTGGGGAAAAAACTATTTAATCTAAGCGTCAACAACCAACGGATTACGCATCCTAGCGACCCACCAATAATTACGGCTAATAGAGATTTGAACATCCTATACTCCAACTATAAAAAATGAATGCATTCTACGAAACATAATGGCAGTGGAATTTTATCGTTTAGCGTAAACCGACACTCTATTCCGGATGAATGATAATGCGGATAAAAAGGAGGTATTGAGAAGGAAATTTTCACTCTTTTTTTCATGACAAGTCCTGACATATAAGCCATTAGCATTTAGTAAGTTATATATCAGGCGTCATCATCCAAGAATGTCTTGGCAGTTGGGAAAGGTGGAACACCATCACCTTATGATGGAGCATACTGGATGAGATTAACCTCTGCAAGTTAAGAGATAATTCTGGGCTTACATCAGATGAAGTAACTGGACTAGGGTAAATCACTTGGCCCTAGATACAGTGAATAACGTCACCACTAGAAACGAAAAAGCCCCGCATTTCTGCGAGGCCTTTGAATGAGTGGTGCCCGAACTCGGAATCGAACCAAGGACACGGGGATTTTCAATCCCCTGCTCTACCGACTGAGCTATTCGGGCAACGGGGCGCATTAAACCTTATTCCCGCAGCCTCGTCAACACTCTTTCTGAAAATTAAATCCATTTGCTCAACATTACGACAAAATGATGCATTTACTCTCATCTTGGCTGGGCTATCGCTGGTTGAGGTGTCGCGGTGGTGACTGGTTCTGTAGGTGTCGCCAAGATAGCTCCTGGGTGTGCACTTTCTACCGGTAGCATCGCTGGTACGCCTTGTCCTGGCGTCAAACTTGCGTCAGAGTCATGCGGTAACATGATATGGTCAAGAATTTTGCGCATGACCGGCGCTGCTACCACGCCATCACTCCCCCCATTTTCCAAAATCAGGGTCACGGCTACTTTAGGATCATCAAAGGGGGCAAATGCCGTGTAAAATATGTGGTCGCGTAAACGTACCGGGATCATTTTGGCATTATAGACTTGGTTTTGACGTAAGCTAAAGACCTGTGAAGTACCACTTTTTGCCGCAATACCATAAGGCGCTGTATGGAAGTATTTATAGCCTGTTCCATTAGGAGCATTCGCCATACCAAACATCGCGCGACGAACCAGTCCCCAGTAAGGAGAATCTGCCGTACCCACTTGGGTGAATTGTTCGGGGGCTTTATAAGGCTCGACTTGATTACCCAATTGCTGCTTTTGTAATAAGTGGGGGATCATCACCTTACCGTTATTTAGCAAGGTCACTAAAGCCTTTTCCATCTGAATCGGCGTTGCAATCCAGTATCCTTGCCCGATACCCACCGAGATAGTATCCCCCTGATACCAGGCTTTTTTACGCGCTTTCAGCTTCCACTCTCGGCTAGGTAGTAGCCCTCTATACTCTTCGTTCAGGTCAATACCCGATAACTTACCGTAACCAAATTGACTCAACATATGGTGTATTCGGTCGATACCCATCATATAAGCAACTTGATAGAAGAAAGTATCTGCTGACTCTTCAATCGCTCGGGTAACATTTAACATACCGTGCCCGGTCTTTTTCCAGTCACGATAACGTCGGTCGGTACCTGGTAGAGTCCAAGTTGGGGCACCAAAGTAACTGGTCTGCGGCGTGATAACATTATTTAATAGCGCAGACATTGCCATATAAGGTTTAACTGTCGAGGCTGGTGGGTAAAGCCCCTGAGTCACACGATTGATCAATGGCAAGTCTTTATCTTGCAGTAACTGCTTATAAGACTGGTAACTAATCCCTTTGACAAAAGGATTCGGATCGTAGCTAGGGCTCGAGACCATGGCCAAAACAGAACCATCATGCGGGTCTTCAACTAATACTGCGGCACGCTGTCCGACTAACTGGCTTTCAACATATTGCTGTAAATGCAGGTCAAGAGTCAGCCAGATATTTTTCCCGGCTGTGGGCGGAACTTCGTTCAAGACGCGAATAATACGCCCATGATTATCCACCTCTACTTCTTGGTAACCGGTTTTACCATGTAGTGCTGACTCATAATATCCTTCAATACCCTGCTTACCAATATTATGGTCAGCAGCATAGTTTTCACCAACACCTTCGGCATTCAGTCGTTGAGCATCACGGTCATTAATTTTTGAAACATAGCCGACGACATGTGCCAATGAGGCGCCATAAGGGTAAAAACGATCTTGGAACGAGTTAATACTCACACCAGGAAAACGGTATTCATTGACAGAAAAGCGAGCAATCTCTTCCTCACTCAACTCTTCTTTCACGATAATTGGCTTATACCTACTCGTCGATTTCAGGCGTTTTTTGAAATCTGCAACATCTTCTGCGGTGAGATCAATAATGGGTGCCAGTTGATCTAACGTATCCTGCATATTGGTGATGTTATAGGGCGTTAGCTGTAGGTCGTACTGCGTCACGTTCTGGACTAAAGGGATGCCATTACGGTCATAAATCATCCCACGCGTAGGAGCGATAGGGATCATTTTGATATCGTTAGCATTAGAACGTGTTTGGTAATAAGCGTGCTGTTGAATCTGCAAATGCCAAAGATTGATACCGAGAATGGTAAAGCATAGGCAGACAAAGCCTAACGCCACCAGCGCTCGACGGGTAAATAACTTTTTTTCAGTTTCAAAATTACGCAGATTCATCGACAACAACTATTGGAGGGCCACAAAATTTCAACGCCTATAATAATGGGATTCCACCTCAGCGCCAGTAACATTCGCTTCGGAGACGAATTAAAGTGTGTCATTTAATAACAAAGAAGAGCGCCAACGGCGCTCTTCTCTCTAACGATAATACGGGGTTAACTAAGGGTTAGTCACCCAGTAAAACTGATTCCAGAGCAATCTTAATCATATCGTTGAAGGTGGTTTGGCGTTCTTCAGCAGTAGTTTGTTCATGAGTACGAATATGATCTGAAACCGTACAGATTGCTAACGCTTTTGCACCAAATTCTGCAGCTACGCCATAGATACCAGCGGCTTCCATTTCCACCCCTAAGATGCCATATTTTTCCATCACATCAAACATTTCAGGTTGAGGGGAATAAAAGAGATCGGCAGAGAAGATATTACCCACTTTAGCTTCTACACCCAATGCTTTCGCCGCTATTACAGCGTTATTAACCATATCGAAATCGGCAATAGCAGCAAAGTCATGGTCTTTAAAACGCATGCGGTTGACTTTAGAGTCGGTGCTGGCTCCTAAACCAATCACAACATCACGCAGTTTGATCTGTGGTAATACCGCACCGCAGGAACCCACACGAATAATTTTCTTCACACCGAACTCTGTGATCAGCTCTTTCGCATAGATAGAACAAGATGGGATACCCATGCCATGTCCCATGACGGAAATTTTACGACCCTTATAAGTTCCAGTGAAACCCAGCATACCGCGAACATTGTTCACTTCCACTGCATTTTCTAAGAAGTTTTCTGCGATAAATTTCGCACGCAACGGGTCACCAGGCATCAATACGACGTCTGCAAAATCACCCATTTCAGCATTAATATGTGGAGTAGCCATCTTTATTTTTTCCTTTCACTTTATCGGTAGGGCGCTTCACCCAGCCGATCAATATTAAAATAGTGCTTTACCGTATTGCATCGGCTCTAGCTCAAAAAATTTCGCTAAGGTTTGCCCTATATCGGCAAACGTCTCGCGCTGTCCCAGCGACCCTGGCTCCACATCTGGGCCATAGATTAATACTGGGATATGTTCACGGGTGTGGTCTGTTCCAGACCAAGTAGGATCACAGCCATGGTCGGCCGTTAAAATCAAGATATCACCATCTTTTACTTGAGCCATTAGCTCAGGTAAGCGGCGGTCGAATAGCTCTAGTCCCCCAGCGTAACCCGGTACATCTCGACGATGGCCCCAACTTGAATCGAAGTCGACAAAGTTAGTAAAGACAATGCTATTATCAGGCGCCAATTCCATCTCTTTGATCGTGGCATCAAACAAGGCATCAAGTCCCGTAGCTTTCACTTTTTTGGTTATACCCTGTTCAGCATAAATATCCGCGATTTTACCGACGGAAATTACCTCCCCTCCCGCCTGTTTTAGCTTGGCAAGAACGGTAGGTGACGGAGGTTCCACTGCTAAATCATGGCGATTACCCGTACGCTCGAACTGTCCCGCTTTTTCGCCGACAAATGGACGTGCAATCACCCGCCCGATGTTGTAGCCACCATCGGTTAATAATTTGCGAGCAATTTCGCATAATTGGTACAAGCGCTCTAGACCGAAAGCCTCTTCGTGGCAGGCTATTTGGAAGACGGAGTCGGCCGAGGTGTAAAAAATCGGTTTACCTGAGCGCATATGCTCTTCACCTAAGGCATCTAAAATTACTGTGCCGGATGAATGACAGTTGCCCAAATAGCCAGGTAATTGCGCCTCTTCCACCAACTGCTTTAACAGCGTTTCTGGAAAGGAATTCTCTTTCTCAGGAAAGTAACCCCAATCAAAAAGAACCGGCACACCGGCAATTTCCCAATGTCCTGAAGGCGTGTCTTTACCTGAGGAGAGCTCTTGCGCGCTCGCGTAAGCGCCAATGACCTCAGCATCGCCATCCATTCCTGCCGCAATTTTGCCGGTTGAGATTTCTGCTGCTTTGACTAAACCAAGCGAGGTTAAGTGAGGCAGAGCCAGCGGCCCTTTTCGGCCCTGATCGGCTAAGCCTTGCGCACAGGCTTCAGCAATATGGCCAAAGGTATCTGACCCTTTATCACCAAATTTTTCCGCATCTTGGCTGGCACCAATTCCGAATGAATCGAGAACCATTACAAAGGCACGTTTCATACTCATCTCCTTACTAAGGCCAGTGAGATAAAAATTATCGATCAGAACAGTATGCACCGATTATCAGTGAGAGTCTCAATATTTTGCTTGTAGGTCTTGCTCCCCTTCTCCGCAGGTTGCCAGCAAGCTGCTGAGTAGCCCCGATGCGCCGAAGCGAAAGTGTCGTTTATCTGCCCAATCCGGCCCTAAGATCTCGCTCGCTAATGCCAAGTAAGCGGCAGCCTCTTCCGCAGTTCGCACCCCGCCAGCAGCCTTGAAACCTACACTATCTGCTTTATTTTTATCGCGGATCACCTCAAGCATAACGCGTGCGGCATCGAGCGTTGCATTGACGGGGACTTTCCCGGTTGATGTCTTGATAAAGTCAGCACCCGCATCGATCGCAATTTCGCTAGCTTGGCGAATGAGCGCAGCATGCTTTAACTCACCGCTTTCAATAATGACTTTTAGTATGACACCACTTAACGCACAGACTGCTTTACATTCTTTGACTAAGGCAAAACCAATATCCGCATCACCGGCCTGCAGAGCACGCCATGGGAAGACAACATCAACTTCATCGGCACCGCTGGCAATGGCTGCGCGGGTTTCAGCTACCGCAACAGTGATATCAGCATTCCCCTGAGGGAAATTAGTCACCGTCGCAATTTTAATTTCAGGGGTTTCTTGTAACTGTAGGGTTTGTCGCGCCGTGGCAATAAATTGCGGATAAATACATACTGCAGCGGTGTTTCCGATAGCGCTTTTAGCTTGCTGGCACAGGGCTATCACTTTTTGCTCTGTATCATCGTCATTTAACGTGGTTAAGTCCATCAGTCCTAAAGCAAATCTAGCGGTCTGGGTTAAATCAGTCATTATCCGTTACTCAATCTTAAGGTTTTGGCAATTATACCAAACTGTTAACAATTTAGTGTGAGCTATTAGCAAGATGTACTATTTCAGCTTAATAATTAGGATAATACCGTCGATAGTTTAGGAAAAAGACGTATGCTATTTTGCCAAGTGGTTTCTTTAATCGTCTCAACTGCCTCTCCTCTTAATTCCGCGAGTATCTGACAGACAGTAACCACTCGTTCGGGGCGATTGACTTCACCTTGATAACCATTGAGCGGCATGTCGGGAGCATCGGTCTCAAGTACTAACTGACTTAACGGAACTTTAGCCAGTGCCTCCCGCGTTTTATTTGCTCGTGGGTAGCTGATGCTACCACCGACCCCGAGGTAAAATCCTAAGTCGACGAAGCGTTTTGCTTGTTGGTAACTTCCCGTAAAACCATGAATGACGCCAGTGGCCGGAAGCTGTGCATCCTTGAGTAATTTCGACAAGGGATCATGACTTTTACGTGAGTGTAATATCACGGGAAGGCTGAACTCTTTCGCCAAATGCAGTTGCCTCGACAACACCTCCCACTGACGAGTAGCAATAGCGGCAAGTTCCGGAGTGAAGAAGTCGACACCAATTTCGCCAATCGCTATGATTTCGTCATGACTGTTTAATACGTTTCTTAACTGAATTAAGTCTTCATCCTGATGCTGAGTCGTCCATAGGGGATGAAGACCTAATGCGGGAAAAACTTCGGGAGTGCAGCGTGCGAGATGCAGAATAGGCTCAAAGTCAGCGGACGTAGTCGCAGGCGTAATAATAGCTTGTAGATCAGCTTGACGAGTAGCGCTTAGACTTTGCGTAAGATGTTGCGCAAAAATGGGGAAATTAAAATGGCAGTGCGTATCAATGTAAGGCATAAACAGTAATATAGAGTATGCCAGCATCCTTGCTAGCGAAATTTATAGTACAGAAACTATAATTTTTTTCGTCCAGTGAAGAGACTGACTAAGAATAGAATAATACCCACGACGAAGACAATTTTCGCGGCCCATGCAGCAGTACCGGCTAAAGAACCAAAACCGAGTGCGGCAGCAATCAATGCAACTACTAGAAAGATAATTCCCCAACGAAACATAAGCCACTCCTTATTCAATTTTATCTGCTTAACAGCGCATGATGGATGTAATTACTCAGCTTTAGACAGATCAGTGTTCTACCTTCAGCTCATTTTTTACTTTATGAACACCTGAGATTCTATTAACCAGTTTTTCTGCTTGCTGCTTTTCAGAGTGAGTAGGTACTGCGCCAGTAAGAAAAACTTCCCCGTGCCTCGTCGCTACATGGAGATGACGGGTGGTGATCTGTTTATCTGCAAAAAGGCGCATTATTGCTTCACTCGTAGTGGCAACATCGCTGGCGTAAACTTTAACCGAACTCTCTTTTGAACGACGAACACGCAATTGATTGTTCAAGCTGTCGACACCAGGTATTTTCTGAACCAGTAAACGGATGTGCTCTTTGTCTTCCATCGTCGAGACAAAACCACTGACCGTGACCTTTCCTTGTTCAGTGTTTACAGATAAAGAAGCAACTTGAATTTTTTTATCATCCAAGATAGCTGCTTTGACTTTAGCCGTTACCGCGGTATCACTTAAAAAGTGGTCAACATGGTTAACTGATTGACTCACCAATGAATGACTCTGTTGTGCGGTAACCTCTAAACTCCCCAGAGCGCTAAGCGATAACAGCATTAGCCCTACTGATTTAAACGTTAATTTCACTTTCATAGTATTAATTTCTCAGGGGCAACTCTTAGCCGTTAACTGAGAAAGTATTATTCTTTCCTTCAATCGGTATTGTAATAAGAATAGTAGAGTTTATTTATTTTGTGCGGTTTTAAGATTTAACTGACAAACGAGGTAAAAAAACCCACCGTGAAGGTGGGTTGATGGGGATTAGTGTTCGCGGGTTTTACGGAAGACAACGTCTGGGTAACGTTCTTGAGTAATATTAAGATTGACCATGGTCGGTGCAATGTAGGTAAGGTTATCCCCACCATCCAGTGCAAGATTGACTTCATTTTTCCGTTGAAACTCGTCGAATTTCTTAACATCGTTACACTCTACCCAGCGCGCAGTCGAGACGTTAATCGATTCGTAAATCGCTTCAACGTTATATTCTGATTTTAATCGTGCCACGACCACATCAAACTGTAGGACACCGACCGCACCAACAATCAAATCATTGTTACTAACCGGACGGAAAACCTGTACCGCACCCTCTTCAGATAGCTGGACCAACCCTTTAAGTAGCTGCTTCTGCTTTAAGGGATCGCGAAGACGAATTCGGCGGAATAATTCTGGGGCGAAGTTAGGAATACCCGTAAACTTCATTTTCTCGCCTTGCGTAAAGGAGTCACCAATCTGAATAGTGCCATGGTTATGCAGACCAATGATATCGCCAGGCCATGCTTCTTCAACATGAGCACGATCACCCGCCATAAAGGTTAATGCGTCTGAGATGACGACATCTTTCCCTGTTCGCACTTGGTACATTTTCATGCCTTTTTCATACTTTCCAGAGACGATACGCATAAAGGCAACACGGTCACGGTGCTTAGGATCCATATTCGCTTGAATCTTAAACACAAAACCAGAAAATTTATCTTCGCCTGCGATCACTTCCCGTTGGTCTGTAGAACGAGGCATTGGAGAAGGCGCCCAATCGACTAACCCATCTAGCATATGGTCGACGCCGAAGTTACCCAGAGCGGTACCAAAAAATACTGGGCTAAGTTTGCCTTGAAGAAACAGGTCACGATCGAACTCATGGGAAGCCCCTTGCACCAGTTCGAGTTCATCGCGTAATTGACCAGCCAGCTCTTCACCAATCGCAGCATCGACCTCAGGATTATTAAGTCCTTTAATTTTACGAACTTCTTGAATGGTATGGCCTTTCCCTGATTGATATAAGATCACTTCATCGTCATAGAGGTGGTACACGCCTTTAAAGAGTTTTCCACAGCCAATAGGCCAGGTAATGGGTGCACAAGCAATTTTTAATTCGCTTTCAACTTCGTCGAGCAGCTCCATGGGATCACGGATATCACGGTCTAATTTATTCATAAAGGTGAGAATAGGTGTATCGCGTAAACGAGTGACTTCCATCAATTTACGAGTACGATCCTCAACCCCTTTCGCCGCATCAATAACCATTAAGCAGCAATCGACGGCAGTGAGTGTCCGGTAGGTATCTTCAGAGAAGTCTTCGTGCCCTGGGGTATCGAGAAGATTAACGAGTTTATCGTGGTAAGGGAACTGCATCACAGAGGTCGTTATAGAAATCCCTCTCTGTTTTTCCATTTCCATCCAGTCAGATTTCGCGTGTTGGTTTGATCCGCGTCCTTTAACCGTTCCTGCAGTCTGAATAGCTTGCCCGAATAGCAGGACTTTTTCAGTAATCGTGGTTTTACCTGCATCAGGGTGAGAAATGATAGCGAAAGTGCGCCGAAGGGCGACTTCTTGCAGAAGGCGTTCTGTAGACATGCTTTTTACTTTAATTCCTGATATTTACGAGTACTTAAGCACTCATTAAAGACAATTGCCGCTAGTTTACACGATTTCCCTATGGTTCGGTATTACCCTGTGACCTTGGCGGGATAAAATTTGTTCCCTCAGCAAGGTCTATACATAAACAAATAATGTGGACTAAGAATGATTAACAATTACATTCAATATCTGGAATGATTTTTATTATTAACTAATTGATTTAAATGGGATTATTTTATTTTCTCACTTTATTTATCCGCATACATAGTGCATAATTATTAACCATAGATAGTCGATTTTTACTTTTGGGGATACAACTATGCTGACGCCTGATATGGTTTCTCGTCTAAACGAACAACTCAATCTTGAGTTTTATTCTGCAAATCTTTACCTGCAAATGAGCGCTTGGTGCAGCGATAAAGGCTTAGAAGGTGCTGCCTCTTTTTTACGCAGCCATTCGCGCGAAGAGATGGACCACATGCAACGTCTATTCAACTATCTTAGCGATGCTGGTGCATTACCTGTACTGGGTACCATTGAAGCGCCTCCAGTAACCTTTGATTCGGTTAATGATCTTTTCAACTTAACTTATCGTCATGAACAGCTGATTACTCAAAAAATTAATGAGCTGGCCCATGCCGCGATGACCTCACAAGATTATTCAACCTTTAACTTCCTACAATGGTATGTTGCCGAACAGCACGAAGAAGAGAAGTTATTTAAAACGGTTCTGGATAAGTTGGGAATGCTTGAAAATAGCTCGAATGGTCTGTTCTTAATTGATAAAGACTTAGGTGAGATGAATTCAGAGTCTCATCCCGGTACAGCTCATAACTAATCTATGCTATTGCGGACCTGTTTAAGGTCCGCAATTTTTTTAAGCTCGCGCCGGATATTTATTGGCTACTACCGTAATTTCAGAAGGCGGTACGGGTCGGCTAAAGTAATAACCTTGATGTACATCACAGCCTAGATTCACCAAGTAAGCCTGTTGTGCTTCACTCTCAACACCTTCGGCGACAATATTTAAATTCATACTCTTCGCAAGCTCGATAATCATTGATAACAGTCGAGGGTCAGTATCTTTATGACCTATGCTATTAATAAAGGCGCGATCGATTTTAAGTTCCGTCGCCGGCATATTCTGCAGATAAAGTAAGCTTGAATAGCCTGTACCGAAATCGTCAATCGCTACCTGCACGCCAATCGCTTTCAACTCCTCAAGGATCTTAATACTCTCTTGCGGATAACGCATTGCCGTCGTCTCAGTGATTTCCAAAATCAATTTGTCAGGCGTTAACCGATATTCTTCAAGCGTTCTTGTCACTAAGTAAACGAGACTTTTTTGCTCGAATTGTTGAGCAGAGAGATTCACAGAGATTGACAGGTGATCCGCCCCCTGTTGATGCCAAATCGCAAGCTGACGGCAGGCCTCATTCAACACCCATTCGCCTAATAATAAGATCATCCCCGTTTGCTCGGCGATAGGAAGAAACTTATCGGGTGTTTTTAATCCTCGTTCCGGATGCTGCCAACGGACCAAAGCTTCGTAGCCAATAATTTCACCAGAGGTAACGTTTAGTTTAGGTTGATAAAATAAGCGTAACTCATTGTTATGTATTGCACGCCATAATTCATTTTTAAGCTGAACTTGACTACGGCCAATCGGGCTCATTGACGGCTGATATAGGCTAAAGCCATTACGCCCACTATTTTTAGTGTGATACATGGCCGAGTCTGCATTGAAAAGCATTTCTCTCGCTTCAATACCGTGTGCAGGAAACATTGCAATGCCAATGCTTAAAGAAACTCTTAACTCAAAGCTTTCTACTCGGAATTCAGGCTCAATAGCGGCTACTAGTTTTTCAGCTAACAGTGAGGCTTCCGCCTCGGAGTTTGCATTAGACAATAATACGAACTCATCACCACCTACCCTCGCTAGGGTATCACTAGGATTAATGACCAGTTCGAGCCGTTTAGCCACGTCGACCAGTAATTTATCACCGATATCATGACCATAGGCATCATTAACCATTTTAAAGCCATCAAGATCCATATAGAGCAGGCTAAAGCTTGAGGTATTTTGTTTAGCGCTGGCGATATAATCATTGAGTTTATTTTCAAACAGCGTTCGGTTAGCAAGGTTGGTGAGCGGGTCATGCATCGCCATTTGCCGTAATTCTTCATTTCTTTGCTTGAGTTTGGTAGCCATACGAGAAACGCGTAATTGCGACTCAATCATTGCTCCAAACAAGTTACTGCCTAAGATGATAAGGGTGAACATGAACACCCAAATGATTAGCCTTTGTGAGCCAACACCCCCTGGTAAGACCTGCATCGTAGATTCAAAATGCGCCGCATACATTCCGGTATAATGCATCCCGGCGATGGCAGCTCCCATCACTAATGCCGCAATAAAACGCCGGTTTAATACCCCCGTATCATTGTTACGGAGTCTGAATGCTAACCATAGGGCCACTGCAGAGGCAGTGTAAGCAATGATAATTGAGATGACGACAGGTGTCGTATGCCAAACAATAGGCTGACTAATACGCAGCCCGGCCATACCCGTGTAGTGCATCGCAACGACAGAAGAGCCTAATACGGTCGCGCCAATCAGAAGATTCTTTAAGGTAAATTGGTTATGACGGAATACCGCCCATAACGCAACAATAGATCCAATCATCGCAACAATAATCGAAAATGCGGTTTCTGCGGGGTTATAACGCATCGGTACTTCAAAGTGCATTGCCATCATACCAGTGAAGTGCATTGACCAAATACCAATGCCCATTGCTGCTCCACCGCCGACCAGCCAAAAGAGGGCTTTCATACCATGGCTATCGGTGACTCTCGCGACAGTATCTAAAGCAGAGAAAGAGGCGAGGAATGCAATAAATATGGACGCGACAACTAAGCCGCTATCCCACGTAACATGCATCATATTCATTGTATTCAACTGGCTCTCCTACTTGACACGACTCGGTTGTATGATCGTCATACCGAATATCTTAATAATAAATTATTTTTAATATTACGTGATTAAGTCGCCAGTAAACAATGTATTTAAGAATAAGGGGATTAATTTATTTAATCTTTACATATGCAGCAGATTCCATGGCATCTGCTGCTTATGAAAGTTAATGATACTAATGTGCGGCTCGGTTATAACGTTTGACTAACCACCCTAAACAGACCGCCCCGATAAAGCCGCACACTGCGGCGAGCGTTAACCATGCTCCGGGCATTGCTTTATCACCGGTAATATGAATTAAGTAACTGGAGACCGCTGGGGTAAATCCCCCAAATAACGCCGTAGCTAAACTATAAGCAAGAGAAAAACCTGAAGCTTTTACTTCAACAGGCATGACCTCTGCTAACCAAACTACCATCGCTCCGTTATAACTGGCATAGAGGAATGAGAGCCATAATTCTGTTTCAATTAAATGTGTAAAAGTTGGTGAGGCCACCAGCCAACGCAGTACCGGCCAAGCGGTGGCAATCATCAATAAAGTGAAGATAATTAATAATGGACGGCGTCCCACGCGATCGGACAATGCTCCCATTATAGGTAGCCAAAATAAGTTCGATATCCCAACAAATAAGGTAACTAAAAAGCTTTGCTGGTCACTCATATTGAGTACCGCTTTACCAAAGGTTGGCGTAAAGGCGGTAATCATATAAAACATCACTGTGGTAGTGACCACCATAAACATGCCAGCAATAACCAGCGCCCAATTACGTAATACTGAACGCGCAATTTCTCGCATTCCTGGACGATGTTTTTTTTCTTTAAAGGCTTCGGTTTCTTCGAGTGAACGGCGAATATAAAATAAAAAAGGGACAACCATGCAACCAATAAAGAAAGGGATGCGCCATGCCCACTCGGAGACCGCCTCCTTTCCTACAACATGATTTAGTACTAACCCTAAAAGAGCGGCAAAAATAACTGAGATTTGTTGACTACCGGATTGCCAACTAACAAAAAAACCTCGACGTCCGGGCGGCGCGATTTCAGACAGATAAACAGATACCCCCCCTAATTCTACCCCCGCAGAGAATCCTTGTAGTAAACGGCCGATTAACACCAATATTGGTGCTAGTATTCCGAGAGTATGGTATCCAGGCACAACAGCGATGGTTAGGGTCCCTAATGCCATCAAGCCTAGAGTAATGAGTAGACCTTTTCGCCTGCCATGTTGATCGATATAGGTACCGAGTATTACCGCACCGAGTGGACGCATTAAAAAACCGGCACCGAAGGTCATCAATGTCAGCATCAAAGAGGCGAAGGGGTTACTCCCAGGAAAAAAGGTATTCGCTATCGCGGTCGCGTAATAACCAAATACCATGAAATCATACATTTCAAGAAAGTTACCGCTTGTGACACGAAAGATGGATTTCGCATTTTGCCAAGCTGAAGGACTAGAAGAGGATTCTGTATAGCTCATTAGACGTTTCTCACATTTTTATTTTTACTCTTGTCGTCTCCCTTTGTAATACCATTGAGGTAACTTTTCATTAAAAAAATTATAACAATTAATAAACAACCAATTTTTAGACAAAAAAAATCCTCCCGAAGGAGGACTATTCGATAACGTTAAGGGTTATTTTTGCGCGCGCTCCAAGCCCATTAATCCTATCTTCAGATATCCAGCGCCGCGAAGGTCATCCATGATGCTCATCAGCGTAGCGTAATCAATCGTTTTATCTGCTTGGAAAAAGATCGTCGTCTCTTTATTACCTTGCGTCTGTGCAACAATTTTTTGCACCAGATCTTCCTTACTGACCGCATCGTTACCGACGAACAGCTGATTACCCTCTTTAACACTTAGGTATACCGGTTTTTCTGGTCTGGGTTGCGGAGTGCTGGTTGAGGCAGGAAGATTGACACGGACATCAACCGTCGCTAAGGGCGCAGCCACCATAAAGATGATAAGTAAGACCAACATCACATCGATAAAAGGCGTGACGTTAATCTCATGCATTTCACCGTCACCGTCTACTTCATCATTGAGTCGCATTGCCATGACGATTACCCTACGCGTAGTTTTTGAGCAGACGTATTTTGTGCCATGCCGGTGTAACTACTATTTTGTAGGTCCGCATCACGACTTTGTAACAAAATAATCTGTGCAGCACTGTCGCCTAAAGAGGCTTTATAACCCGCAATCATGCGTGCAAAGACGTTATAGATCACAACCGCCGGGATAGCCGCTACTAATCCTACTGCAGTTGCTAATAGTGCTTCAGCAATACCTGGTGCGACAACGGCAAGATTAGTGGTTTGCGTTTTAGCAATACCAATAAAGCTATTCATAATTCCCCAAACCGTACCAAATAGACCGATGAAGGGTGAGACAGAACCTATAGTCGCTAAAAAGCCATTATTACGGCTTGCGTGGCGGCCAATTCGCGCGACTTGGCGCTCTAAACGAAAGACGGTACGCTCTTTAATTCCCGCTTGGTCATCACTTTGTGCAGACAATACCCGTTCATCTAGAGCTTCTGCGACCAGCATGGCTGCATGGCTGTTTTTAGAAAATTGTTGAGCAATCTTTCCAGCACCATCAAGGGTTCGCGCTTCCTTCAAGGCAAGTTGATCTGCTTTGAGGCGACGTTTCGCAGCACTCAGCTCTGTATACTTGGCAAAGAAAATTGCCCAGGTCGCAACGGAGGCGAGTAGTAAACCTATCATCACAACTTTTACAACAATATCAGCATGTTGGTACATGCCTAACACAGATAAATCTGTCTGCATCAGATTATTGGTCACCACACTCATTCTATAGCCTCGGTCTGTTGCGTAAAACAATTGGCTCTATGATACCAAAAGCAAATTCTATTGATAGTAGTTATCATTACTATTTACATAATGAAAAATATCTCACGAATAATATTCGCTAAAAACAGCCAGTTACAACCAGAGATCGGGCTAAGTTTTTTAAGAGGTTATGAGTATACTGTTATGACTGTTTAGCCTAAAAAAATCCTGCCCTTTTTCATCAACTCTGCTTACTCTAGCGGTAATTGAATGATAAAGAGTTGGAAATCCTAATGTCTGATAAGCAACATATTGAAACCACACTAATTAGTGCGGGTCGTAAACCGCGTTACACTCAAGGCGCAGTCAACTCGGTTATCCAGCGTGCTTCCTCCTTAGTTTTCCCCACGGTAGCAGATAAGAAACTCGCCACCGCAGGCCGGGCGAAGAGAGAACTTTTTTATGGTCGTCGGGGCACATTGACCCACTTTGCCTTACAGGATGCGATGACTGAACTGGAGAACGGGGCGGGCTGTGTCCTTTATCCTTGTGGCGCTGCGGCAGTGGCCAATGCAATCCTCTCCTTCGTTGAAGCAGGCGATCATATTCTTGTAAGCGGATCCGTCTACGAACCTACTCAGGATTTTTGCTCAACCATTCTCAAAAAACTTGCCGTTGAAACAACCTATTTCCCTGCCCTTTCCGGTGCTGAGATTGACCAATGGCTTCGCCCCACAACGCGAGTCGTATTTTTAGAATCGCCCTCTTCAATTACGATGGAAGTGCAAGATATTCCTACCCTTATCGCAACGGTGCGCCGTATCGCTCCGCAAGCGGTAGTCATTGTCGATAATACCTGGGCTGCTGGGGTGCTATTTAAGGCGTTGGACGCTGGAGCGGATATTTCCATTCAAGCTGGGACCAAATATTTAGTGGGTCACTCTGATGCCATGATTGGAACGGCCGTAGCAAATGAGCGCTGTTTAGAACAACTGCGGGAAAATTCCTACTTAATGGGCCAAATGGTCGATGCCGATACCGCTTATGTCACGGCGCGCGGTTTACGTACGCTGGCTGTGCGTTTACGTCAACACGAATCGTCAAGCGTTGAGATAGCACAATGGCTGAGTCAACGCGATGACGTGTTTCGGGTGAACCATCCGGCCTTACCAGAGTGTCCTGGACACAGCTTCTGGCAACGGGATTTTTCAGGGAGTAGTGGGTTGTTCTCTTTCATACTGAAGGAGAAATTAGAGGCTAAAAGACTCGCCCATTTCCTTGACCATTTCGAGCACTTTAGTATGGCTTACTCTTGGGGGGGGTTTGAATCATTAATCTTAGCTAACCAACCCGAAGAAATCGCCGCGATCCGCCCCGTCGGTCAAGTCGATTTTACAGGGACATTGGTTCGGCTGCATATAGGTTTGGAACATCCCCAAGACTTGATTGCGGATTTAGAAAGAGGCTTCTCTCGTCTAAAAGAGCGGGTGTAAAGACTCCGAAAAGTCGTGTTCGCCTGCACAAATTGACTTATTTGACTACACTTAGGCTCACTGTCCATGATCTTTTGATCGAGTGAAGGAGCCTAAAATGTCACAGCAATTAACTGTTACGCTACACGATGGTCGTACCATGCCACAACTGGGTTTGGGTGTATGGCAAGCTTCGATTGAACAAACGAAAGAGGCGGTCACCCACGCATTAAATACCGGTTATCGTTCAATTGATACCGCGGCTATTTATAAAAATGAAGAAGGTGTTGGCCAAGCATTGCAAGAGTCTTCATTGGCTCGCGACGATTTGTTCATTACCACCAAACTTTGGAATTCTGATCAAACAGATTGGCAGAATGCGTTAGAAACCAGTCTGAGTAAGTTACAACTGGATTATGTTGATCTTTACCTGATGCATTGGCCTTGCCCGCAGCAAGATAATTATGTGAAAGCTTGGGAAGGCATGATCGATCTGCAACGTCAAGGGCTTGTTAAAAGTATCGGCGTCTGTAATTTCCAAGAGGCTCATCTGGAGCGTATTATTCGTGAAACCGGGGTTACGCCCGTCGTAAACCAAATCGAGTTACATCCGTTATTTCAGCAACGCCAACAACACACTTGGAATGCTTTGCATAAAATCCATACCGAGTCGTGGAGTCCTTTAGCACAAGGCGGTGAGGGAGTCTTTGATCAAGATGTCATTCAAACGTTAGCGAAAAAATATCAGAAAACACCTGCGCAAATCGTTATCCGTTGGCATTTAGACAGTGGGTTGATTGTGATTCCAAAATCTGTCACCCCTAAACGTATTGATGAAAATTTCGCAGTTTTTGACTTTAAACTTGAAAAAGAAGAGTTGAAAGCGATTGCCGCTTTAGACAGTGGCAAACGCCTCGGTCCAGAACCTGATACCTTCGAGAAGATCTAAAACTAACAGCCTCCCGAATGGGAGGCTTAACTAGTAGCTGTTACTCGACGTGACAGATGGTTGAACCAAGAGTTGCCCCACCGCGCCCTGATCGAACTGCTCTAACGTTTGACTACCGTAAATGAAAGGGAAGTGTTCCGAAGAGGTTTGAGGGAAGGTGACCAGCAGCTCCACACTACCATCCACCCAAACGGTGTCTTTCCAGCCGCGATCCTCGACCATTGGCGGTGCGCCGTTGACGCTTTTTATCAGGAACATCGCCCCTTGGGCTGAGAAAGATTGTGGTAGATCGGCTTCTATCGTCCACCGTTCGAAACTCTCCTGTTGCACAGTCATGTCCACTCGCTTGACGTCCCATTCCCTATCGTTTATTCCTGCAGGTGAATCATTTAAACGAATATGACGCGTTTGACTGGTTAGGCCGGTCTCAAGCGCAGAAACTAACGTACTCGGTACACTATCGGTAACAAGAGGTAATAACCCTGTTGGCCTTAAAGTTAATACTAAAGTTGACGTCAATATAGTAGAGGGTTCGAAGATACCTCGAATTCTCTCCATGATTGTGGCTTCCGTTCCGGCCGTAATAGAAACGTTATGGCCGTCTGAAAGATCGATTAAGACTTCACGCCGTTCACCAGGAGCCAAAGAGAGTTGGGTAGTGGTGACGGGTGCAGACATGAATCCCTGATCGCCAGCAATCACCGTAAATGGTCGGCTATCCGAAAGTTGTAGTATATAGCGTCGAGCATTTGAGGCATTCAGCAAGCGTAGGCGAACCCATCCCCGTGAAACATTGAAATAGGGTTTCTGCGTACCATTGACCAGTAGCGTATCCCCGAGGAATGGCGTTGAGCTCTCTTCATAAACAGGGGTTCCAAAGTTATCTAAGCGCTTGTCTTGAATGATCAATGGAATGTCATCAACACCATAATGCTTAGGGAGTGGTAACTGCTTACTTACATCATCTTCAACTAACCATAACCCAGCGAGACCACGATAGACTTGTGAACCCGCATGCTGATAGGTATTAGAATGGTACCAGAGCGTGGCCGCCGGTTGGCGTATTGGTAAAATTGGCGACCAATCGACTTCCGACGAAATCAAACGCGGTGCACCACCACATAACGGACCTGGAACATGCAGCCCACTGACCATCATTGAGACAGATTCGGTCAGGCGATTACTGTAAATCAGCTTAACATCGTCACCGTTCCAAACCTTCACTGTTGGCCCTAAATACATGCCATTAAAGCCAATACAGTCAGCCTGATTACGTCCATTAAAGGCCCAGTGAGCCTCCTGCATCATTAAGAAGATGGGCTGTCCACGGCGGGACTCGATTAATGGTGGAATATAGAGTGGATTACTCCCCTCGTTGTCTGCAGCAAGAACCGTTTTAGGAAGCAACGTCGGGCCGACCGCTGCCACCGCTGAATACTGAATAAATTTACGCCGGGAAAAAGACATTAACGAATAACCTTAAACAAAACGGTAATGTGTGAGCCTTGGTATAAGGCGTAATTAATTAACGCGGTCTGTTTCACGACGTGCAACTTCGGCGTTTAATTCATCTAATTTTTGCTGCATCACTTCACGGCAATAATTAGTCAACTTTCTTGCAGACTGATCTTTGAAAGCACTAGTATCAATTGGCGGTAGCATTTCGACAATCACTAAACCATTCTTTAGTCGATTAAGCTTAATTTGATCATGAGTGTCCGAGACGACGATGGGAATAATCGGTACTCCCGCCGCCAATGCTGCGTGAAAAGCGCCGGTTTTAAAAGGTAACAAACCACGTCCGCGACTGCGTGTTCCTTCTGGAAACATCCAGAATGATACACGACCATTTTTTAACTGTTCCACCACTTGGTTAATACTGCCGTGTGCTTTAGCCTTGTTGTCGCGATCAATCAGTAAATTACCCGTTAGCCAATATAACTGACCGAAGAAAGGGATCCATGCTAAGCTTTTTTTACCAACGGTTACGGTTGGTGCTTGGACCATATTCGCAGCGGTTACCATATCGTAATTGTTTTGGTGATTGGCGATATAGATGGCGTTACCAACGTTCTCAATGCCATTAGGCTTACGAATATCTAGCGTGATACCGAAAACGTGGCTTAATTTACCGAACATATGCGCGAAGGTCGCCACATGTCGTGGATTGCGAGGTGAAAAAAGACACCATATACAACCGACTATACAAACTAAAATAGAATACACAACGACGATAATCGCTCGTAAAATTAACAGCATATGACCCTCAAATAAGAAGACTGCAAACGCTCTTCTCTTCAATGTTCTTCAAACAAGAAAGGTATCGCATAAGCTAAAAGCTCTCTACACGATACTCCTTACCTTAGCTTTCTCTATTTCGCAGATTAAAAAGATTAGTCAATATCAACCCGGTCAATACGTTGTAATCCCCGCGGTAATAATGTCCCTTTACGGCCTCTCTCTGCTTTAAATTTCTGTAACTCTTCACTACGAAGTTTCAGCTTACGTTTACCGACATAAAGCGTAACGCTATTTTGTTCGTTCAATAGCAGTAGCCATAACAGTTTGTCTTTCCCCGCCGTGAAATCGGCACTTGGAATGGAAATTATTTTATTTCCCTTTCCTTTCGATAATTGAGGAAGATCCTTGACAGAGAACATCAGCATTCGACCCGCTTCAGTAATCACTAGTAACTGATCGTTATTAGGATCAATAATTTGTGGGGTCATGACTTTCGATTGATCAGGTAATGTCAGTAAGGCCTTACCTGATTTAGTCCGAGATTGTAAGTCTGCAAAGGTACAGATAAAACCATAACCTGCATCGGATGCCATCAGTAACTGGGTATCATCTGCTTCCATCAATACATGTTGAATGGTCGCCCCTGGAGGTGGGGTAATTTTACCGGTGATTGGTTCTCCCTGCCCTCGTGCAGAAGGGAGTGAACTCGGATCTAAGGTATAACTACGGCCAGTTGAATCAATCACGCTGACGGGTTGATTACTCTTACCTTTTGCTGAGGCTAAGTAACTATCTCCCGCTTTATAGTTCAATCCTGTTGGGTCAATATCATGACCTCGTGCGGCACGGATCCAGCCCATTTGTGACAGCACAACGGTCACCGGTTCAGAAGGAACTAAATCTGTTTCGCTAATGGCTTTAGCTTCGCTACGCTCTTGCAGAGGTGAGCGGCGGTCGTCGCCATACGATTTAGCATCGGCTTGTAACTCTTTTTTCAGTAACGTGTTCATTTTACGGTCTGAAGCTAAGAGTGCTTGAAGTTCATCGCGCTCTTTTTCGAGATCGTCTTGTTCACCGCGAATCTTCATTTCTTCAAGACGGGCAAGATGACGAAGTTTTAATTCGAGGATAGCTTCAGCTTGAGTCTCACTGAGTCCGAAGCGAGCGATTAATGCAGGTTTAGGCTCATCCTCATTGCGAATGATTTCAATGACTTCATCGATATTCAAGAAAGCGACCAATAGGCCTTCTAAAATATGTAAGCGATTTAAGACTTTTTCTAAGCGATACGATAAGCGACGGCGTACCGTGTCACGTCGATACACTAGCCACTCACTGAGGATCTCTCGTAAGTTTTTAACCGCTGGCCGGTTATCTAAGCCAATCATGTTTAAGTTAACACGATAGCTTTTTTCTAAATCGGTGGTAGCAAAAAGATGATTCATCAATGCTTCACTATCGACACGATTTGAACGCGGCACAATCACGATACGAGTCGGGCTTTGGTGGTCAGATTCATCGCGAAGATCTTCGACCATGGGTAGCTTTTTATTACGCATCTGAGTCGCGATCTGTTCCAATACCTTCGAACCAGATGCTTGATGAGGTAAAGCGGTGACGACAATTTCACCGTCTTCCATTTGCCAAACCGCACGCTGGCGGATACTCCCACGCCCCGTTTCGTAAATTTTACGGATCTCTTTACGTGGTGTAATAATTTCCGCTTCCGTCGGAAAATCTGGACCTTGCACAATATCAAGCAGTGCTTCTAAGGAGGTCTCAGGTTTATCGATAAGCGCGATGGTCGCTTGGGCCACTTCGCGTAAGTTATGCGGCGGGATATCTGTTGCCATACCTACCGCAATACCGGTCGTACCATTCAGTAAGATATTGGGTAAACGCGCAGGCAACATTTTCGGCTGTTCAAGCGTGCCATCAAAATTAGGAATAAAATCAACCGTTCCCTGCCCCAATTCTGCTAATAAGGTTTGCGCATATTTAGAGAGTCTTGACTCTGTATAACGCATGGCAGCGAAAGACTTGGGATCATCAGGAGCCCCCCAGTTACCTTGCCCATCGATTAGTGGGTAACGATAAGAGAAAGGTTGTGCCATGAGCACCATGGCTTCATAACATGCGCTATCACCGTGAGGATGGTACTTACCGAGCACATCACCGACAGTACGCGCCGATTTTTTAAATTTTGCACTGGCATTGAGGCCCAATTCTGACATCGCGTAAATGATGCGACGCTGTACCGGTTTAAGGCCGTCTCCAATATAAGGCAATGCGCGATCCATAATGACATACATCGAATAATTGAGATAAGAGTTCTCAGTAAATTCGTGTAGTGCGCGGCGCTCAACACCGTCCTGCGTGATTACACTCATGAATTTTTCCTCACTTCACTCCCTGGATACTTATTTTTGGCGGGATTATTTGTCCGCGATAGTACCTTATTAGACATCGTTAGTCACAATAACTCTGATTTTGCTCTGTGTTGCTACCGCATAGAGCGTTAATTATCTGCGTAAAAATCGTGGATAATCTTTCAGGATAACTCCCACAATTTGATACGAGAGAAGACAAATGAGCCACATCCATATTATTGACGGTGGGACGACCTTCGGTCACTCGCAAGGCGAGCTCAACCATACCTTAGCCAATTCCGCGGAAGAGACACTTATAGCTTTGGGTCACAAAGTGACTAAAGTCTGTGTGACCGATGACTACGATATCGAACAAGAGATTGAACAGTTTATCGCGGCCGATAGCATTATTCTTCAAATGCCTGGCTGGTGGATGGGTGAGCCATGGACAGTGAAGAAATACATCGATGAAGTTTTTACCTTCGGACATGGACGACTTTATGCCAATGATGGACGCAGTCGGGCCGATAGCGAAAAACATTATGGTTCTGGTGGCCTATTACAGGGCAAGCAATACTTGCTGTCATTAACGTGGAATGCCCCCCTGCAAGCCTTTACCGATAAAGAGCAATTTTTCGAAGGTGTTGGCGTAGACGGCGTTTATCTGCATACGCACAAAGCCTTCCAATTTTTGGGGATGACTGCACATCCAACCTTCATCTGCAACGACGTGATTAAGCGTCCTGACGTCCCAACCTATCTTCGTGACTATCAAAAACACCTGACCGATATCTTCGGCCAGGGGTAATAACCTTGGGGATCAGAGTTCGATCTCGACCTGATCCCCTTGCTCTTGTAGCCAGTTCCGACGATCTTCCGAACGTTTCTTCGCAAGTAACATATCCATCACTCGTAGCGTTTCCGCTTCATCTTCATCACTAATTGTTAGCTGAACCAGACGGCGAGTATTTGGATCTAGCGTCGTTTCCCGCAATTGTGAGGGATTCATTTCACCTAAGCCTTTGAAGCGCTGCACACTGATTTTACCGCGTTTACGGCTCAATTTATCGATGATGACATCCTTCTCGTCGTCATCCAGCGCATAGTGTACTTCTTTCCCTAAATCGATACGATACAAGGGAGGCATGGCAACATAGACATGTCCGTTACGTACCAAGTTTCGGAAGTGTTTGACGAATAGCGCACATAATAAGGTCGCGATGTGTAATCCATCGGAGTCTGCATCGGCTAAAATACAGATTTTACCGTAACGTAGCTGACTCAGATCCTCACTATCGGGGTCAATACCAATGGCTACCGAGATATCATGGACTTCTTGAGATCCCAATACCTCGTCGGAAGAGACTTCCCAAGTGTTAAGGATTTTTCCCTTCAACGGCATAATAGCTTGGAACTCTCGCTCCCGAGCCTGTTTTGCTGATCCCCCAGCAGAATCGCCCTCAACCAGAAAGAGTTCGGTCCGAGTTAAATCTTGCGCGGTACAGTCAGCTAATTTACCTGGCAATGCCGGACCACTAGTCAGTTTCTTACGCACCACCTTTTTGGCTGCCCGTAAGCGCCGTTGTGCGCTGGCAATGGCGAGTTCTGCCAATTGTTCTGCAATGTGTACATTTTGATTCAGCCATAAACTAAAGGCATCTTTGACGACGCTTGCCACAAATCCTGCAGTTTGACGCGACGATAAGCGTTCTTTAGTCTGTCCTGCAAATTGTGGATCCTGCATCTTGACCGATAATACATAAGCGCAACGATCCCAGATATCCTCTGCGGAGAGTTTTACCCCACGCGGCAGGATATTTCGGTACTCGCAGAAGTTACGCATTGCGTCCAACAATCCTTGACGCAGTCCATTGACATGGGTTCCCCCTTGCATGGTGGGTATCAAGTTAACGTAACTTTCGGTGAGCAACTCTCCACCTTCCGGCAACCACAGTAACGCCCAATCAGCCGCTTCGGTTTCACCGGAAAACGAGCCGACAAAGGGTTCCTCAGGCAAAACGGGGAGTCCGTTGACCGCCTCACGAAGATAATCGGTTAGACCATCCTCATAACACCAGCGTTGTTCGCTATCGTTGACTTTATCTTTAAAAACAATTTCCACGCCAGGGCACAGGACAGCTTTCGCTTTTAAAAGATGACTGAGACGACTGACAGAGAATTTTGGTGTATCGAAAAAGTGGCTATCAGGCCAAAAATGGACACGCGTTCCAGTATTACGACGACCAACCGTTCCTGTAACTACCAAATCTTGTACTTTGTCGCCATTTTCAAAAGCCATATCGTAGACTTCACCGCCACGTTTTACCGTGACTTCTACACGTGTAGAAAGGGCGTTAACAACGGAAATCCCGACGCCGTGGAGACCACCGGAGAACTGGTAGTTTTTATTGGAGAATTTCCCCCCGGCATGCAGTCGGCAAAGAATCAGTTCTACTGCTGGCACGCCTTCTTCGGGGTGGATATCAACAGGCATTCCTCGTCCATCGTCAATCACTTCCAGTGACTGATCCGCATGGAGAATGACTTCAACACGCTTAGCATGTCCGGCTAGCGCTTCATCAATACTGTTATCAATCACTTCTTGTGCTAAATGATTAGGACGAACAGTATCGGTATACATACCGGGACGACGTCTTACGGGCTCAAGTCCGGTGAGAACTTCGATATCGGCAGCGTTATAACTTGATTGAGTCATTGTCTTCTTTCGTTTATACAGAGTGAGCGGTTAACAATGCGTTAAACCAAAAAACTCGATTATCGATGGAAAGTGGCGCTCGATAGAGAGAAAAGCATGATTCCCCCCCTCTTCTACCGTTTGACGGCATGCTGAATAGTAAGCAACGGCTTGAGTATAATCTAATACCTCATCACCAGTCTGTTGCAGTAACCAGAGCAATTCAGGCGCGACTAATGGGGTTACTTCAAGTGTCTTTAGGTCATTTATATGGCGAGACTCTAACACATATTTCTGCCCTGTGTAGGGATTCTGATTATCGCCTAAGAAATTTAATAATAGCTCAAATGGCTTGACCGCCGGGTTAATCACTACCGCCGGCACAGCATAACGTTGCGATAGCCATGTCGCATAATAGCCCCCTAACGACGACCCGATAATTCCTACCGGGCATTCATCGCTTTGCGTAAATATCGTGTCTAGAAAAGACGATATATTATCCGGCGTTGCGGGTAATTCTGGGATCTGTAAAGTGACCATTGGGGCATTCTGCGCCAACCACTCAGCAAAATGTGTAGCCTTTTCGGAGCGAGGCGAACTATTGAAACCATGCAGATAGAGCAATGTCGGCATTATTAATATCCTTCAGAATGGAAGTCGGGCTGGAATTGTCCGTCGACCAGACGTTGCACTTCAGTGACTATCTCTCCGTCTGGACATAATTCTAACCAACGCCAGCCTGGAGACTGATTATCGATAGTAAATCCGGTACATTGCGGTTGAAACTGTACGCACGTCGAAGGGGTAGACAGCACACGTCGCCCCTGCCAATGATCATCCATCTCTTGGTGAATATGGCCACAGACGACCGTTTTGGCGAGCGGATAGCCCTGTAATACTTCGGCTAATTGATGAGAATTGCGTAAGCTATGCGTATCTAACCACGTACACCCTGAAGGGATAGGATGATGGTGGAGTAAAATGATGCTGTGGCGCTGAGGATATTGAGCCAGCGCATCACTTAGCCATTGCAACTGATAGTCGCTAAGTAACCCATGGGGAACGCCATGTACCTGGCTATCGAGTAAGAGCAGCTGCCACTGATCGCCTAATAGTACCGATTTTTGGTCACAGATCCCCTCGCTTGCCAAAGTTTTGACCATGGCGGGCTGGAAATCGTGGTTTCCAGGTAACCATACGCACGGCTTCTGTAATCGACTAATACCTTTTGCGAAAGCATGGTAGGCCTCAGGACTGTGATCCTGAGCGAGGTCACCGGTAGCAATAATCAAATCGATATGGCGTTGTTCCGCGATAACCGCGTCGATTACCGCTTGATAACTTTGCCAAGTATTGACCCCTAATAAACTCTCTTGTGGAGTTTTGAAGAGATGCATATCCGTAAGTTGTAGGAGACGAATGCTCCGTTTATCAGCGACCTCTGGCACTAAAGAATTCACTACAACTCACCTTTTATCCGCGTTGAAATCACTATTGCCTCACATCTCAGGCAATGGCGTCGCCATCACACCTTGCACCAGACAATAACGTAGCCATTCCGACAGAAACTGGTTAATTTGATGTTTTTCATCACGTTGGTGCAGTTTCCGATTAGGGTAATCATAGCGTGCTTTGAAGCGATAGATCTGTTGTGTCGAACACACTTCTGCAACCATCGCATCATGGTATAACCTGACAGACATCGAAGGTAACTGCCAGTAACTGACGACTGGCGCCACTTGCTTAATCATAACACGCGTGGTGTAACGCGTAGATTCTTCGATTATCACTTGATAATGGGTGCCATTCACTTGATAGGTTAAGCTGGCTCCCTCGGCCTCATCTTTAGGGATCAATCTCCGTAACTGCGCATAGTTTGTTTCATTTAAGCGCATCATTTCTGGGAAATTGGGGGTGTATTGCTGTTTCATGAAGATAACCACTCATTACGTATTTGCTCATGATGCAGGGCAAGCCACTGAAGGGCGATAATGGAAGCGGCATTATCAATAATCCCCGACTCGACCCACTGATAAGCGAGTTCACGACTCACGACTCTTACGAGAATGTCCTCGTTTTCACTCGCTAACCCATGATTCCCTTCTGCTTTAGTCGCGTCGACCTCTCCAATAAATATCGCCAGCCGCTCACTGCTGCCACCTGGACTGGATAGATAACTGAGTAAAGGCTTAGTCCGGCCCACCTCAATACCGGCTTCTTCTTTCGCTTCGCGACGCGCTACCTCTTCATCCGACTCTCCCGCCTCACATACTCCCGCGACTAATTCTATCAGCCAAGGGGTTTTCGCTGACTCTAGCGCCGGGATACGAATTTGTTCAATTAATATCACTTCATCACGAATCGGATCATAGGGCAGCAAAACAACCGCTTTTCCGCGTTGAAAAACTTCGCGGACGACAGGCTCGCTCATGCCCCCCGCATAGAGGCGGTGACGAAACTGATATTTAGTGATTGAAAAGAATCCCTTATACATGGGTTCTTGGTGCAAAATTTCAACATCATCGCGTGTAAATTGGGTGGGAGATTTTGGCTTTTTGCACATATAATAGACCTCGGATGTAG
>Ga0157363_1000186_pt1 | contig 47653 bp, 47 predicted proteins | sample AttsexASBM1_FD_111477 | JGI IMG/M metagenome (GOLD analysis project Ga0157363, IMG submission 111477) | Fungus gardens microbial communities from leaf cutter ant in Ribeirão Preto, State of São Paulo, Brazil - Atta sexdens ASBM1 | ecosystem: Host-associated > Fungi > Mycelium > Unclassified ... | reverse complement strand
CGAACCGCCGACCCCCTCCTTGTAAGGGAGATGCTCTACCAACTGAGCTAATCACCCCCGCTGTGTGGAGTCGCATTATAGGGATAGTTGATTTTGAGTCAACGCTTTTTATCACTTAATTTTTCGTTCGGTGTAAATTTCACCACTCTGTCGGCCATTTGAGCAATTTGCTGAAAATAGCCTCATAATTTGCGTAACCTCGCGAGAATTAGTCTTGTCTTATTATTGAGGAAAAAGCGCTAACTGTTACACTGTGTGAAGAAAATAGGATTCCACAAGGTTTTATCGGGTGTTCACCCCCACTGTACGTTAAGGCAAACCATTAATGAAAATCAGAACACGTTTTGCACCAAGCCCAACAGGTTACCTCCATGTTGGTGGCGCTCGCACCGCCTTATATTCTTGGCTTTATGCCCGTCACAACCAAGGTGACTTTGTCCTGCGTATCGAAGATACCGACTTAGAGCGTTCCACACCGGAAGCAATTGAAGCGATTATGGATGGCATGAACTGGCTGAGCCTAAATTGGGATGAAGGCCCTTATTACCAGACCAAACGTTTCGACCGCTATAATGAAGTGATTGACCAGATGCTTGAAGCCGATACCGCCTATCGTTGCTACTGTTCACGTGAACGGTTAGAAGCGCTGCGTGAGCAACAAATGGAAGCGGGTGAAAAACCACGTTATGACGGTTGCTGCCGTGATACGGAGCATGGACACACTCCTGACGAGCCACATGTCGTGCGTTTTCGTAACCCACAAGAAGGCTCAGTGATTTTTGATGATCAGATCCGCGGACCTATAGAATTCAGTAACCAAGAGCTCGACGACCTTATTATTCGTCGTACTGACGGTTCACCAACTTATAACTTCTGTGTCGTGGTCGACGATTGGGATATGGAGATCACTCATGTGATCCGTGGTGAAGACCATATTAATAACACTCCTCGTCAAATTAATATCCTAAAAGCGATTGGCGCTGAAGTCCCTATTTATGCGCACGTCTCGATGATTTTAGGTGATGACGGTAAAAAACTGTCTAAGCGTCACGGCGCGGTAGGAGTGATGCAATATCGTGATGACGGTTTTTTACCTGAAGCACTGTTAAATTACCTGGTAAGGATGGGGTGGGCGCACGGCGATCAAGAAATTTTCTCCGTGGATGAGATGGTGCAACTCTTCCAACTCGATGCGGTAAGTAAATCGGCAAGCGCGTTCAATACTGAAAAGTTATTGTGGTTGAACCACCACTATATTACGACTTTACCACCAGAATATGTCGCGACACAGCTACAGTGGCACATTGACCAACAACAGATCGATACGCGCACGGGCCCAGAGTTGGCAAAACTAGTGACGCTATTGGGCGATCGCTGCAAAACGTTAAAAGAGATGGCGGAAACCTGCCGTTATTTTTATGAAGACTTTAACGAGTTTGATGCGGACGCGGCGAAAAAGCACTTACGTCCTGTCGCCCGCCAGCCGCTTGAATTAATTTCCACGAAGTTGTCGGCGCTGACAGAATGGACGACCGAAGCTATCCATAACGCTATCGAGCAAACCGCTGCTGAGCTAGAGGTTGGGATGGGGAAGGTGGGAATGCCGTTACGCGTTGCCGTTACTGGAGCAGGGCAATCGCCTGCTCTGGACGTGACTGTTGAAGCTATTGGTCAACAACGTAGCGTTAAAAGAATTGCACAAGCACTCGCTTTTATTAGCGAACGCGAAAGCCAAGCCTAATATGAGACGTTCCGGCAGTATCGACTGCCGGAACGCTTTATGAGGTAATCCCCAAACGAGTCAAAACACCACTGATTCCTTCTCGCAATAATAGAGAAGTCAGCTGGGCTTTTTCATCAGCACTCATTTGTTGGACTGAACTCAATAAGATTTGGGAAAGTTGCTCTTTACGAACCGTGTAATGGCTTCGTGGTTCTGCCGCATGGCGAACAGACTTCAAAAATTCAGTTACCGGTTGGTCTATATGCACTAATCTTGCCTTACCTCCTTGTACTCCGGGCTTGGCAACCGTCGTCCATCCTTCACGTTTAATCCATTTATTGATAGTTTGACGCGAGTAACCCGTTTCCTGTGCCAGTTCTTCAGGTGTCATCCATTCCTTATTCACAATCAGTTCCTTCTAGTTGATTGTTTTACGTTAACTCGTAATGACGAAAATAACGTGAAGCGGAATAAAATAAAAGCGTTAATCATACAGATTATGCGTTTACTCATACTTTCTATAATTACCAGTGCTAGCTAATTAAAAGGGTCAATAAAATTGTACAGTGATGGCTTTCACAGCACTTTGCTGTAATTTTCAGCGATCGAGCGGCTAGAGACAAAATGACATTGACAGTTATCAGCCAGTTACCTATTATTCCGGCGTCAGTAACACTGACACCTTCATTGAAGGGGCTATAGCTCAGCTGGGAGAGCGCTTGCATGGCATGCAAGAGGTCAGCGGTTCGATCCCGCTTAGCTCCACCAAACTCCTCGAGTTTGTATAATGAAATTCCTAGATGTGGGGGTATAGCTCAGCTGGGAGAGCGCTTGCATGGCATGCAAGAGGTCAGCGGTTCGATCCCGCTTATCTCCACCAACTCTTGATTAATTTCCTTTCCTTTTAACCTCTTAAACAATTTTATTTCCCAACTTAAGTGAAATTTATCACTTATTAAGCAATAATTACGCGGTAAGCCATTGATGGCTTTACGACATATATCTGAATTTTATTTGTTAATTGAGATTACGCTATGAAGCTGAAGGGAATTAATGAAGGTTTCTTCATTTTATTGCTGCTATTAACGACTATTGCATTTTGCTTTGTCCTTAAAGCCTACTATTCATCCATTTTTTGGGCAGTCATCTTAGCGGTACTGTTTTATCCGCTGAAGACCCGTATTAGAGCATGGTTGGGCGATCGTAATGCGCTTGCCGCTTTTCTTACTCTACTCGTAATATGTTTAATTGTTTTCATACCCTTAGTCATTGTCACTACTTCATTGGCGTATGAAGGCAACCAACTTTATCAGAGCGTCTCACAGAACCGTGGCAATCTTGCTGGGGATATCACTCAGCTCATCCAGCATCTGCCGACCTTCGTGCAGAATTTCCTGGAGCGCTATGGATTGACTAATGTGAATACTCTGCAACAGAAAGTTTCAGCGTTAGCCATGCAAGGTAGCCACACGCTTGCCAACAGCGCGCTCATGATCGGCCAAGGGACCTTTAGTTTCACAGTCGGGTTTGGCATTATGCTTTACCTCCTCTTTTTCACCTTAAAAGATGGATCATACTTAGTCAGTCTGCTGCTAGATGCCGTTCCCTTAACTCAACATGCTAAGCACCACTTACTGCTTAAATTTGCCGCGGTATCAAAGGCGACTGTTAAAGGAACTGTAGTGGTGGCTATTGTCCAAGGTGCTTTGGGGGGAATTGCTTTCTGGTTCTTAGGCGTAGAAGGAAGTGTATTGTGGGGTGCATTGATGGCATTCTTATCACTTATTCCTGCCGTCGGTTCAGCAATAATCTGGGCACCTGTCGCGATCTATTTCCTGGTGTTAGGTCCGGTTTGGAAAGGACTATTCTTAATCGCCTTCTTTGTCGTAGTGGTCGGGTTAGTCGATAACTTCCTGCGTCCGTTATTAGTGGGTAAAGAGACGAGAATGCCTGACTACTTAGTGTTGATATCAACATTAGGCGGAATGGAATTGTTTGGAATTAATGGATTCGTGATTGGCCCACTGATTGCGGCACTATTTATTGCCTGCTGGAATCTCCTCTCAGGAAAAGAGAATCAAGATAATGCTGAGGAGATCGATCCCGATTTCATTGCTGAAGGGAAAGATGAAAATGAAGCATTGAGAGCAAAACTCGCTGAACAGCAACCTAGCGATCATCCATCTAAGAGCTAGTCTTATTTACCGCAATACAAGAGCCCATCATTGATGGGCTTTTTTTTACCCTTGATGCGCCATACCACAGGCTTGAGGTGAGAGGGTGAGTAAGGGGGCTACTTTCTGTGCTAGGCTAAAGCTATGAAAAACTCTAGAGCGAATACAAATGAGAACATTAATAGGCTTTAGCCTGGTTGTCGGGATAGGATCGACCTTGCTGTTGGATTTATGGGGGGTATTACTGTTTAAACTGAAGGGAATGACACCCACCAATTGGGGCAGCGTTGGACGTTGGCTACTTGGACTTCCGCAGGGAAGATGGGTTGCCACTCAACAGGATAATCAACCACCTTCGCTTACAGAAACCATCAGCGGCTGGATGTTCCACTATTTAGTGGGAATTGCCTACGCGGTAATTTTAGTATTTGGCTGGGGAATACCCTTTACTCAATCACCGACGTTGCTACCGATCATTCTAGTTGGGATTGTCTTGAGTTCACTCGCTGGTTTAATGCTTTTTATGCCAGCGATGGGGGCTGGGTTCTGCGGAAGAAAAATACCGAATCGGGCTAATGCCATTCTGATGATGCTAGTTGCCCATACCATCTTCGCCTTAGGTCAGTACCTGTTTGCACTGCTCTATGCCAATATCTGAATGGGGGAGTGTATACAAGCGGCTGTGTCAGCCGCTTGTATGGGGAATGGTTTAGATGACCAAACCGACTATTGCCGCGGAGAGTAAGCTGACTAAAGTCGAGCCATAGATAAGTTTTAATCCGAAGCCAGAGACGACATTTCCTTGTTTTTCATTTAACCCTTTGATGGCGCCACTGATGATGCCAATGGATGAAAAGTTAGCGAAAGACACTAAGAAAACAGACAGTATACCTTCTGAACGTGGCGATAACTGTCCAGCCATCTTCTGTAAATCGATCATTGCAACAAACTCATTTGACATCAATTTCGTCGCCATAATGCTGCCAACGCGTAATGCTTCATTGCTAGGAACCCCAATGATCCATGCCAAAGGGTAGAAGAGGTAACCGAGAATATTTTGGAAGCTGATACCAAAAATTGCAGTGAATAGGGCATTGACGGCGGCAATAAGCGCAATAAAACCGATTAACATTGCGGCGACGATCATTGCTACCTTAAAGCCCGCAAGGATATATTCCCCCAGCATCTCGAAGAAGCTTTGCCCTTCATGGGTATTTTTTAATGAGAGGTCTTCTTCTTGCTTCGCGGAATATGGATTGATAATGGACAGTACGATAAAGGTACTGAACATATTCAGGATTAAGGCCGCAACGACATACTTTGGCTGTAACATCGTCATGTAGGCACCCACGATGGACATCGATACCGTGGACATAGCGGTTGCTGCCATGGTGTACATCCGGCGCTCTGACATTTTGCCTAAAATATCTTTGTACGCGATAAAATTCTCAGACTGACCCAGAATCAGTGAACTTACCGCGTTAAAGGATTCAAGCTTGCCCATCCCGTTGATTTTCGAAAGCACTGTTCCGATAAAACGAATGACGATAGGGAGAATTTTAAAGTGCTGCAAAATACCGATGAGCGCAGAGATGAAGACGATAGGACAGAGTACGTTGAGGAAAAAGAACGCCATACCTTTGTCGTTTAACCCGCCAAAGACAAAATTTGTCCCTTCTGCTGCATACTTTAAAAGCATTGAAAAGAAGTTGGAAAAACCTTGAACTACGCCTAGGCCGACGTTCGAGTTGAGAAAAAACCAAGCCAGCACCAGTTCGACTACCAGAAGCTGTAAAATATAACGATAAGCAATACTTTTACGGTCTTTACTAACAATTAATGCTAGAACGGCTATAACTATCAGAGCGAGTACAAAATGGAGTGCTTGTGACATGCATAGTGCCTTAAAACTAAAGGGATAGATCGTAGGTGGTTATTCTAGGGTAGTGTTAGCGTAAAAACGAGTAAAGATCCTCATTATAAGCAATGGATCTCATATTTTTTTGAAAATTTTTTCGAGATCGGTTGATTTGTTATCGATAAAAGAAAATTAAGTAAATAGTCTTCGACCTAAGAAATTCTGAAGTAATAAAACTGTTGCTGATGAGCAAATGAACAGGTACCTTACTATAAAGTATAGCCTTTGCTATACTTTATAGTATTCGCTATCAGAGTGATTACTTATACCGATTTCTTTTCACCAAGGGGATCGCCTAGAGTTGGACATCATGTTAAACAGGATTCATTAATGTCTCGTCGCCAGAAAATGACAATGCCTATTATGACGCAACGCAAAGCCAAAATATCGCTATTGGGCCCGGCTTTTATCGCGGCTATCGGCTATATCGATCCCGGTAACTTTGCCACAAATATCCAAGCAGGGGCCAGTTATGGCTATCAACTACTTTGGGTAGTGGTCTGGGCTAATATCATGGCCATGCTGATCCAATTGCTCTCAGCGAAGCTAGGCATAGCGACGGGTAAAAATCTCGCTGAGCATATTCGTGATCGCTTCCCTAAACCTTTGGTGTGGTTTTATTGGGTTCAGGCGGAAATCATTGCAATGGCGACGGATCTGGCCGAATTTATCGGCGCAGCGCTAGGCTTCAAACTGCTTTTTGGTATTAGCCTTCTTGAAGGGGCTGTTATTACCGGGGGCGTTACCTTTCTTATTTTGCTGTTACAAAGCCGTGGGCCGAAACCTCTGGAATGGTTAATTGGGTTAATGCTGCTCTTTGTTGCCGGTGCTTATATTGCTGAACTCTTTTTCTCACAACCTAATCCAAAAGGATTACTTGTGGGCATGGCCGTACCAACATTACCTGATACGAATGCGCTTTATCTGGCCGCGGGCGTTCTGGGTGCGACGATTATGCCGCATGTTATTTACCTACATTCCGCGTTAACGCAACAGGGTGATGATAAGAATAAAGCGCAACGTTATGCCTCAACAAAACTGGATGTTGCGATTGCGATGACAATCGCAGGATTTGTTAATTTAGCGATGATGGCGACCGCCGCAGCCGTATTTCATTTTAATGGTCACACTGGCATCAGCGAGCTCGATCAAGCCTATATGACGCTAAAACCTTTACTGGGTAACGCCGCAACCGTTGTGTTTGGGTTGAGCTTAGTCGTCGCTGGCCTTTCCTCAACGGTAGTGGGGACCTTGGCCGGACAGGTCGTGATGCAAGGTTTCGTCCATTTCTGCATTCCGTTATGGTTACGTCGCTCTATCACCATGTTACCCTCCTTCATCGTCATCATCGCGGGAATGGATGCAACAAAAATTTTAGTATTGAGCCAGGTGGTCTTAAGTTTTGGGATTGCACTTGCTCTGATCCCATTGTTGATGTTTACTAACCGAACTGAAATTATGGGTGATCTGGTTAATACCCGCTGGATTAAGTTAGCAGCGTGGGGGATCATTCTGATTGTTGTTTCTCTTAATTTAGGATTATTATTCGGCGACTTGATTGGATTATAAGAATAATTGTCCTCTTAACACTTTATTGAGTTCATTCGTATGCACTAGTCTGGCGTTGGCATAACGAGGCTCATTGACACTTAGCTTAGGTTGTTTAACGACTTAAGATAAATTATCCCGAGTGGAGCATTAAAAATAATGACTAAATATGCATTAGTCGGTGATGTGGGTGGCACCAATGCAAGGTTAGCACTTTGTGATGTCGCTAACGGATCAATATCGCAAATCGACACTTTTCCAACATCAGATTATCCGAGCCTTGAAGCGGTTATTCGGCACTATTTAGATCAGCAACACATTGAAGTTGTCGATGCCTGTATCGCCATTGCTTGTCCAGTAAAAGGAGATTGGATTGCGATGACCAATCACCCATGGGCTTTTTCCATCCAAGAAATGAAAGAAAATTTACGCTTTGAACACTTTGAAGTGATCAATGATTTTACTGCAGTCTCAATGGCTATCCCAATGTTAGGGGATAACGATGTACTGAAATTCGGTGGGGACGAACCTGTTGCTGATAAGCCTATTGCTATTTATGGTGCAGGTACCGGACTTGGTGTGAGCCACTTAGTTCATGTGGATAAACGCTGGGTTCCTTTACCTGGAGAGGGTGGCCATGTTGATTTCGCGCCAAACAGTGAAGAAGAAGACCAAATTCTAGAAGTGTTACGCGAAGAGATGGGGCATGTCTCGGCAGAACGCGTACTCTCTGGCGCAGGGCTAGTAAACCTCTATCGTGGTATTGTCAAAGCGGATCAACGTGAGCCTGAAAATCTTAAACCACGCGAAGTGAGTGAGCGTGCGTTAGAGGATAGCTGTATCGATTGTCGTCGAGCGCTTTCTCTGTTCTGTGTCATCATGGGGCGTTTCGGCGGGAACTTAGCATTAACCCTAGGGACTTTTGGTGGTGTTTATATTGCTGGGGGGATTGTTCCACGCTTCCTTGAGTTCTTCAAAGCCTCTGGCTTCCGTGCAGCTTTTGAAGATAAAGGACGTTTTCGTGACTATGTAAAAGATATTCCCGTTTATATGATCACACATGAACAACCCGGTCTACTCGGGGCCGGCGCGCATATTCGCCAAACCCTCGGTTCAGTACTCTAGATTACTAGCATAACAGGGCTTACGCCCTGTTATTATTTTAGTAGTAGAACAAAGGTTCCAAGCCACAGCACCACAAAAAATGAAATTCCCATCAGTGCATACTTCATAAGATATCCTCTATTATCATTTTATTCCGCTGAATACCTTGCTTACAGCTTATCTCGATCGTACTACGTGATGTATATCACGATTTTGATCCCGCATAATGTACGTTGATTTAACGTTAAAAGAAACATTTCCTTACTGATAATTAACATTATCGACGTTGCCCTGACATTTAATAAATGATTTAACAACGTTTATTTCTAACATGAATTGAGACATTATTTGTTATCGCAGCAGAGTAAACACTCTTTAATAAGGGGGCAAACTTATGAATACTGTCATCATGGCCATTGATCACCAGAACAATCTCTCGATGTCGATTAGTCAATTAGCGTTACGAGAAGCCCAGCTTCATCACGCTTCCGTTGTCGTGATTTGTTGTGTACCGGCTGATGGGGGAATTGAGGGGGAAGTGATGAATATTGAGTGCGGGGTTGACCAACAAGACTCCACGCATAGCCAACCTAAGGATCCTTTGAACTGTGCCGAGCGTACCGTTCGTGCGGCACTGGTCCCTTTTCAGTTATCTGGTGTACCCGCTCGCGGTTTACTTTGCCGGGGGGAACCTGCAGCGGTGATTGTTGAACAAGCGACGAAGCTTTCCGCTTCCATGATCATTATGGGACGTCGACATCTTTCACCTTTCAACCGATTATTTAAAGGATCAGTTAGTGCTGCAGTGCTTGAAACTGCAAGCTGTCCAGTATTAATTGATCTGAATGAGGCGGTGAATGAAAGTAATTAGGTAAGTTTTAACAAATTCGCTGTAGAAAAGATTAACAATTTCAGGAATATTTAGTTAAGTAAATCAGCTATATTTCAGCCATTGAGAACTGGGCGGTTGATCCAGTTGAGTACTTTTAACAACTGATTGCCCTTTCTTTAATAATTATCACTGTGAGTGCAAAGTGGGGGCGAAAGATTGAATGGATAATAATTGTGCGTAAAGTCGCTCTTCTTCTCATCAGTATTATCGTGATCGCAGTAATCGGTTATCGCTTGAAACCCTCCTCAGCCGATTCGCGTCAGATTTTACAGCAACAGGCGTTAGCGCGCTTCGCTGCATTACCCGGTTATCGGTTACTGAAACAGCAAGAACCACAGTTATGGCGAGAGATTAGTGAGTCTTTTGCCCAATCTATAGCAAAAGGTCATAGTCAAGAGCAAGCGCTGGGAGAGGTCCGAGGGCAACTGACTGAACTGGTGAATTTACGAATTGTTAAGGCAGATGACAGTGCGGTCACTCACTACATTGCCGTTGCGGTGAGTGAGATGCAGGCATTGAACAAAATTTCAGCAGAGAGCTGTTACCGCTTTCTTTATCCACAAGTGTCGGGTGGCGTGAATATTGGTACTCTGTTGAGCCCGCAAATGAATCAAGCGGATCAGCAAGCGCTGGAACAGTTGTTCTTGCATAGTCAGGGGGCTGATAAACCTCGCGATATTACTGGAGCCCATAATGCGCTGGGTGACGTAGTGAAAATATTGTATCCGCAGTGGGGAGAACAATTACAACAACTGAATCAGCCAGAAGATACTGCGACTGATCATCAAAAATTATGTGTGATGTCGATTGACCTTTACCAGACGATCCTTAAGTTTCCTCAACCTAAAGCAGCAAATCTTATTCGTCAGATGGTGGTGGGGTAGGCAGTATTCAGACTATACCGATTAACGCTTAGAATACGGCTAAGGATAATGTGCTACATAGACGTAAATGAAACAGTAATTCGATCTCTTTTAGGTAAGGACTTTATGGTGTGTAAGACGGGTTTATCAACGGGCCTACTGTTGAGTATCAGCTTGCTAGTTAGTGGTTGCACGACACAGCAGAAGGGGGGATTTACTGCAATAGACCATGATAATGTTGCCCATACTTACCAATTCCGCTACCAACCTCAAAAGCTTGACCGTACTGCACTGAACCGTTTTGTTACTCAGCGCTGCCAACAACAGGGTTTTGATCAAGTAGACCCTTTGCCAGAAGAGTCTGCTACCTTACCAGGCTATAAAACGCAGTGGTTCCAATGTAACTATAAAATAAAAAATTAGCGTCCTTGCCCGCTCTTCGCGGGTGAAATGTTGAAATTATTCACACTAAAATAACACCACAGCCTCCCATACTTCTCTTTTGCTTCTTTCCAGCTACACTTTAATTACTTTTACTTCACTGTTCGCTCATAGGTAACCGTCACATCCCTAAAAACTCTTAAATTATTATGATTAATCCTGTTCATATTAGACGATAAGCGTAAAATAGTTTCATAAAAATCAATGTGTTAAATGATTTACTTAACTGTTAAGTAATTTCATTAATTGTCTTTTAATTGTAATGTAAGAGGTGGCAATGTTCGGGCTTGATGCATTTCATCTGGCAAGATTACAGTTTGCATTTACTGTATCTTTCCATATTTTGTTTCCGGCGATCACGATCGGGCTAGCGAGTTTCCTCGCCGTGCTGGAAGGGTTGTGGTTAAAAACGAAAAACGAAACCTATCGCGATTTATACCACTTTTGGATTAAAGCGTTCGCGGTTAACTTCGGTATGGGTGTCGTTTCTGGGCTAGTGATGGCCTATGAGTTTGGGACTAACTGGAGTGGATTTTCCCAATTTGCGGGAAGTATCACGGGTCCAATGTTAACCTACGAGGTATTAACAGCATTCTTCTTAGAGGCTGGCTTCCTTGGTGTGATGCTCTTTGGTTGGAATCGCGTGGGGCCTGGTTTGCACTTTTTCGCAACCTGTATGGTCGCGTTAGGAACCATCCTCTCAACTTTCTGGATCCTCGCTTCAAACAGTTGGATGCAGACGCCGCAAGGCTTTAGTATTCAAAACGGTGTGGTGGTACCAGAGAGCTGGATGCAAATTGTATTCAACCCTTCATTCCCTTTCCGTCTACTGCATATGAGTACCGCAGCCTTCTTGGCAACAGCTTTCTTTGTTGGTGCTTCAGCGGCTTGGCACTTGTTACGCGGTAATAAAACGCCTGCAGTCAAGAAAATGCTATCAATGTCACTGTGGATGGCGTTGATCGTTTCACCTATTCAGGCTTTCTTAGGCGATGCACACGGTTTAAATACGCTTGAGCATCAACCTGCAAAAATTGCCGCGATTGAAGGTCACTGGGAAAATCCTCCAGGTGAGCCGACACCGCTAATTTTGTTTGGTATTCCAGACATGCAACAAGAAAAGACCAAATATGCGCTGGAAATTCCTTATTTAGGAAGCTTGATTCTGACGCATAGCCTAGATAAGCAAGTCCCTGCACTGAAAACTTTCCCGAAAGAAGATCGTCCTAATTCGACCATCGTTTTCTGGTCGTTCCGTGTAATGGCTGGACTTGGCATGCTGATGATCCTGTTAGGTGTTGCGAGCCTGTGGATGCGTTATAAAAAACGTCTCTACGATTCACGTCCATTCCTATGGTTTACCTTGTTGATGGGGCCTTCTGGTTTATTAGCGATGCTAGCCGGTTGGTTTACCACAGAGATTGGCCGTCAGCCTTGGGTAGTTTACGGCGTTCTACGTACACGTGATGCCGTTTCCCCCCACAGTGCGTTGCAAATGACCTTTAGTTTGATTGCCTTTATTGTTGTTTACGCATCAGTATTTGGTATTGGTTATGTGTATCTGATCCGTCTTATTAAGAAAGGTCCAGTGGAAGGTGAGGGAAGAGAAGAGATCCATGGTGGTCCAGGTCAACACCACACCCCAGCTCGTCCATTATCTGCGGTAGATGCCTCTAAGAAACCAGAGGAGAAAAAATAACATGGGTATCGATCTCTCAATTATTTGGTTTACCATCATTATTTTTGCCATCTTGATGTATATCGTGATGGATGGATTTGACCTAGGTATTGGTCTTATTTTCCCATTCATCAAAGACCCTGTTGAACGTGACATGATGGTCAACACCGTCGCCCCGGTATGGGATGGTAACGAAACCTGGTTAATCTTGGGTGGAGCTGCACTATACGGTGCATTCCCTCTGGCATACGCGGTGATTGCTGATGCTTTATCTATTCCTATCACCTTAATGCTATTTGGCTTAATTTTCCGTGGAGTCGCGTTCGAGTTTCGATTCAAAGCGACAGAGCATCACAGACCTTTCTGGGATAAAGCCTTTATTGTTGGGTCTTTCCTCGCCACCTTTATGCAAGGAATCGCGGTCGGGACACTTCTTAACGGTATTCAAGTCACCGGACGTGTCTTTACCGGTGATGTGATGGGATGGTTAGCACCGTTCCCACTTTTCTGTGGTGTTGGACTGGTACTGGCTTACGCCTTATTAGGTAGCAGCTGGCTGATCATGAAAACGCAACATAACCTACACGACAAAATGTCCCAGTTAACCAAGCCACTGACCATCGCACTGTTAATTGTCATCGCAATTATCAGTATTTGGACGCCGCTGGCGCACAATGCGATTTCTGAGCGTTGGTTTACTCGACCAAACCTTTATTGGTTCTTACCTGTACCGGTTCTGGTTGTCATCTGCGGATTAGGTATCTTGAAGGCCGTTAAGCGTCGTGCCGATTACGCACCATTCTTATTAACCTTATGCTTAGTTTTCCTCGGCTTTACCGGTCTGGGTATTAGCGTGTGGCCGAATATTATCCCACCGTCCATCTCTATTTGGCAGGCGGCTTCCCCTCCACAAAGCCAAGGCTTTATGTTAATTGGTGGATTATTAATCATCCCAGTTATTTTGATGTACACCTTCTGGAGCTACTATGTGTTCCGCGGGAAAATTTCTGAAGATGAAGGGTATCACTGAGTTGGCGGCTAAGCCTCAAGAGACGAGAACAGAGGGCGCACAGCCCTCTGGTAAGCTGACACAGCTGCGTTGGCTGTTACTTCTCTGGCTGGGTAGTATTGCGGCATTAGGAGTGGTAGCCATTATCCTCTGGCTATTAATGCACAGTGCCGGAATGACTCGCTAAAAAAAGGGCTCACAATGTGAGCCCTTTTTTATTACTGTAAACTTAAATCGGTATAGCGCTGCATCTTGACGAATTCCACGCCATCTTTAATAAAAGGTTCGCTACAGATCTGAAAGCCTGATTTCTGGTAGAAACGGATAGCCGTACGGCGGCTATCAAGGCTGACTTTTTTGATTCCAGCTTGATCAACAATTGCCAGAGTTTGCTGCAGAAGTTGAGTGCCGTAGCCACGTGATTGATACTCTTCTAAAGTGGCGAATTTACGAATCACCCAGCAATCATTATTCGTCATAAATAAGGATACACAACTGATTAATTTATCCTGAACGAATAAGCCAAAATGCCGAGCCGTATCGTCATTATCTTCCGCTAGACGTAATGATTCCCGTGGGCGGTCCGGCCATAATACGTGTTGGCGGAGATCTAAACATTGTTCAAGAGTAATTGGCTCAATTTTCACAGTTATCTACCACTAGCAATGAGTTAAGGACACAGGCTAATGTGGACATAAGTGAGATAAAATTCAAGTAACTTATGCTGGGAAAAAGAAAATTTCATTGAAGCAGGGGGGGTATGGCGGAGAAAGACAATAACAGTAGGATGGGGAGAATGCCTCCCCATCCTCAAAAAAATTAGAAATCGGCCTTAAGTACAACACGGAAGTTCGCTTTGCCTGCACGCAGATGCTCTAAAGCATCATTGATTTTGGACATTGGGAAGGTCTCAATTTTTGGTGTAATTTTCTTGCGCGCGGCCAGTTTCAGCAGTGAACGTAATTCGCCAGGAGAACCGGTTGACGATCCACCAATGGATTTATCGCCTGCAATAAGATCAAAAGCGGCCACCTGAATAGGCTTCATCACCGCGCCAACAGTATGGAATTTACCTTCAGGGGCGAGAGCATCGAAGTAAGGTTTCCAATCCAAATCGACTGCAACTGTGCTGATAATTAAATCGAAACGGCCAGCTTGCGCTTTTAATGCTTCTGCGTCACGACTATTCACCACTTCATCCGCGCCTAACTCTAAGATTGAATCTTTCTTGCTTGGATTTGAACTGAAGGCGACAACTTCTGCACCCAGCGCTTTAAGTAATTTAACCGCTAAATGTCCTAATCCACCAATACCAATAACCCCAACGCGGCTCATGGCATTAATTTGGCTCATCAATAGGGGTTTGAATACAGTGATCCCGCCACAGAGTAATGGGCCTGCAAGGGTAGGATCTAAGGCTTCAGGTAACGGAATTACCCACTGCCAGTCTGCTCTGATTTTTTCGGCGAAGCCACCACGGTTTAAAATAGTGGGAGTCGTCCCCGATTCACAGTTCGAATGGTTACCGCGAATACAGGCATCACAATGTAAACAGCTTTTCGCTGACCAACCGATGCCAACCGCTTGACCGATTTTTAAGCCTTTATTTTTGGCATTTTCGCCTAAGGCTGAGACTCGGCCTGAGACTTCATGACCCGCAATCAGTGGATAGTTAGAAATTCCCCATTCATTATCGATCATCGATAAATCGGAATGGCAAAGACCACAATAATCAACGATTACTTCGACTTCTTCGTCACCGAGTGGTGCTGCATCGTATTCGTAAAATTCTAAAGGTTTACCGGCAGCAGGAGCAGCATAGCTTTTAATCTTCATCTCTTTTCCCATTTTGGTGATACGTAGTAATAATTAGGCAGAATAACTGGACTGATATTCTGCCACCTTAAAAGTGTAGCTGACAAAGCCACTTTGTGCGGCAAGTTGCGTAATAGTGATAGCTACACTAGCCTTAAAAGCGTTGGATTAATTTTTGAATGGCTACAATGGCTCAATTTTGCCAAAGTCGACGTTACTTTTAAGGAGAGATCATGAGCAAGAAGACGGTATTAATTACTGGTGCGGGCAGTGGATTTGGACGTGAAAGTGCCTTCCTATTGGCTAAACAAGGGTACGATGTTATCGCCACCACGGAAATTGTTGCTCAGATTCAACCCCTTAAGAATGAGGCTCATTCGCTTGGACTGAATATTCAGGTAGAGAAGCTGGATATCAGTGACGAAAATGATCGCTTACGTGCCGCACAATGGTCAATTGATGTATTAGTGAATAATGCCGGAATTTCTGAAGGAGGGGCGGTGGTTGATCTCCCAGAAGATAAACTCCGCCGACAATTTGAAGTTAATGTTTTTGGGACGATATTATTAACCCAGCACTTTGCTCGTCAATTTGTTGAGAAAAAGCAGGGTAAAATTGTCTTCATCTCTTCCGTCGCTGGCATCACCACCGACCCGTTCGCTGGCGCTTATTCTGCATCCAAACATGCCTTGGAAGGGTTCGCTGAAGCATTAAATAGTGAGCTTCAGGAGTTCGGTGTACAAGTCGCTACTGTAAACCCAGGGCCAATTCTTACCGGCTTTAACGACAGAATGTTTGAAGCATGGACTCACTGGTGGCCGGAAGATAAACTCGACACGGTATTTGACTATGAGGATATCGCATTCCCTCATGAACAATTCCATCCTTATCAAGTTTCAGATGTGATTGCTCGCGTTGTCAGTGGTGAAATTACCCAATACCGCAACGTTGTTCCCGCAGAGATTATCGAAGGTACTCAACAGCAGATGCAAGAGGTCTGGACCCGAGAAGTCACGACTGAGGCCAAGCGTCACCCACTGGTTCAGAAAGCCTATGAGATTGAGCCAGAAACCCCTAACGGCCGTTAAATTTCTGGTCGCTCAAAAGGGGTTAAGCCTTATTTCAGTCGAATAGCGAATGATGCTAGTACTTGTACGAAACTTAACGCTCTGATATAGATTAGATTTTCTTAAGAGGATGTCTAATGAGCGTTAAGATTCGCGCGGTGACTCGAGAAGATGCAGTACGTTTAGCTGAGATTTACGGTCAACCTGCCACGCAACAAAATACACTGCAACTGCCTTGCCCTTCAGTAGAACTTTGGGAACAAAAAATTCTCAATTATCCCAATATTGGACATATCGGTTTTGTCGCGGAATTGGATGGGGAAGTGGTAGGGAATATTACTCTTTTTACAGAGAAAGCCGTGCGGCTTAGACATGTTGTTTCTTTCGGAATCACTGTAGACAGCCTATTTACCCGTCGCGGCATTGCTCGGCAGCTGATCGAGTTTGGTTTGGATTATGCTTTTAATTGGTTAGCGGCACAGCGCGTTGAATTGAGCGTTTTCGCTGATAATCAGCCGGCCATTGCGCTGTATCAACGCTTAGGATTTGTGGTGGAAGGCACGCAGCGACAGGCAGCATTGAAAAATGGCCGCTATCAAGACACTATTATGATGTCTATGCTGGCGAGCGAATATTTTGATGAAGCCACGATTTAAAGCGATGTTGCCATTTATCTTGAGAATAAATGGCTTATTCACGCTAATGATTTGCTGCGAAGTAAATTCGCGAGAGAAATAATAATCTAGTGAATATCAACTAAATCCAGTGTATTACGGACGCTACAATAATCGTAATGGCTAATCAGGGCAGCATCTCGTTGTTGTGACAAGAAATGTAAAATATCGTTCTTAGAGATGGAGCTGTCGGCGCTTAATAATTCAACGGTAGCTAGACCGATTAGTGCATTAATCCTATTTTTGCTGCGCATAGAATAACCCTTCATTAAGTCGTAGTATCAATGTTGGTTAGACTTCATAGTGAAAGACTATTACATAATGAGCGGTTATCGTAAACATTTTCATTATACCATTATGTTATTAGAGGCGTTATAGGGCATTGAACTGTAACAGATTTAAACCTTCTTATATTTCCTCTGGTTGCTAAGCAAAGGGTAATTTAAAGTAGCAATCATTGAGATAAACTCACTCCAATAGGAGGCTATTAATGAAAAAGAGCGAGCTTCCAACCAAGGTCTGTGTGATGTGTGGGCGTCCTTTTACATGGCGAAAAAAATGGGAAAAGTGCTGGGATGATGTGAAAAAGTGCTCAGAGCGCTGTCGGCGACAATAAACAAAGACCCTTTTAATAACATATTTTTTATCAATAAAACGTAGTCTTTAATGATGTTAGCAGGTAGCAAGGTAGTGCTTTGGATAGTTAAAATAATCAATAATTGATTGTTATGGTTTATTAACAACTAAGGAATGAGTAGTTCTTATTCTCAGTGCTTAGGACCTTTTATTTTAGCTTTATTACTCTTCTTTTTCGAGCATAGATTAAGTCAGCTTTTTTAGAAGGGCCATTAAACGCGTTCCACTGACGACAATATAAGCCAATCCATTGTTAGTGTGGTCAGTACAGCAATATAATGAGTGGCAAGTAATGTTTGTGTTAGATGATACGCCGTAGGTCGTCAAGGTGATTGATAAATATACTATTGTTGGTGTTTTTTCACTCAAGTCGTAGATGACTGCCAAAATGGCGCTCTGAAAGATTGATAGCATGACGTTAAACGCGCTATTATCAGCGCGACTCGCAATGCTTCAAGCACTCGCGCATAAGGTCTCCTTAGTTAAATGGATATAACGAGCCCCTCCTAAGGGCTAGTTGCAGGTTCGATTCCTGCAGGGGACACCAGAACAACAGTTTATTACTTTCCAACATGTACTGATAACTATTATATTTCAGTAAGTTACCTGCTTTAAGAATTCCATCTTGTAGCGTTTTATACTTTTAATACTCACATCATCATGGGTAGAAAAGCGGGTATACTGAGTTAGATGAAGCTTTTTATCCGTTATAGATAAAATAGTAACTTCAGATGGTTGCATGTATGAGCTGAAGTTTATGGTGGGAGTTCTTGACGACCATCTGACTAAAATCTGTAATTTGATGTCAGAAATGGTAATCGAATGGGTTGAATCGCAGGAAATCAATTTGCCGTTAATTCGTCAATGAATTTAACTATATTATAAATATGAATTCTTTTTATATTAATTATTTAGGTAAGAATAACCGCAATGAAGTTGCGATAAACCGCTCGTATCTGATGCGTGTTGCGACTCTTGCTTGAATAGAGATTCCTACTTCCAAAGATATTCAGGAGTATCAAAAATCGAGTCTTATATGTTCGTTTACAGATCAGAATACTCGGTACAGTAAGGTATCTAGGCTCACCAATGCTAGCCTTAGTGAGGATATACAGAAAAAACTGAGCTTCTTAAATGCTTTGTATTTAGTTCTAAGCGACAGCGTCAGGAGAAGGTAATGACTATTCGAAAATCAGCCCAAAAATATTTCGAGGTTGATTTGAGCCTCATTGAAAATAGTGGCTTCGAGTGCCCTGAATATTTGATAGAAAACCTGATTCCTAGGTCTTTGAACTGTATGTTATTACGAAAGTAAGCAAACGGGCTCAACATCAACTTCAATATTTCGACAGGAGGATCTTGATGCAGATGATTGATAAATATTGGGAAATTCAAGGTATTTTCCTATTGATAGGAAAGATCGAGTTAAGCCGTCTGGGATAACAACGCGTTAGTTAAATGATTTACCAGTTAACATACTCACAAAGAAATCTGCCTTAATTTATAGAATAAAACGTCTGACATAAGGTATGAGCACCAGTACCTTAAATCGAGATATCTATCTAATTTTGACTCTTTATAGAATCAACCCTAAGTGATGACTATCTATAATACCAATCGTTCTGATCTTTAAACTTAAAAGGGGGAAACATCCTAATGCATGACATTTTTGTAAACGCTATTGGTAGTTTCATTGGTGGCTTGGCGTTGCTGTGGCTCGCTATGAGTAAACATGGTATAAGTCTCCTACAAAGCAAGTTAGAGCGCCCTTCGCTACGCTTAAAACTCATCAAAACGCCTAAAAATATATTTACCGGTATTCAACTCGGAGCACCGGCCAGATGGGTTGAACAGCAGCTTGGTGCGCCTTCCAAGGAAGGTGAAAGATGGTGGGGGTACAGGTTCTCAGATTCTCTGGTTTCAATTAGTTTTGATGCAAATAATGCGGTCAATACAATTGCTGTAGCACTGGTAAATCACAAAACCACTTTTGAATTTCCGGCCTTGCACTTTGACTGTCCACCGCTAGGTAAGTTGTCTCTGGAAGATCTGCAAAACGTTGAACATCTAGCATGGAATCATCAAGAATCCATGCGTCATAGCGAGATTTTAGTTACAGGCCGAGAAGGACCTAGCGGGGTATGGCATTACATAGCTTTTGGTGCGCTTTCTCCTGTTATTCCAGGACCTTTAGTGCCCGTTCAATTTCAATGGAACTTAGAAAACAAAACGCTAATTAGCCGGCCGAAGGATATAAGAATTAATTGGGCATCTATATCTAGTACCTCTAAAATAGAAGGATTCCCATGGGATTTTGGAATAAATAATTGATTGCTGCTATATGTGTCACGAGTTTTGTTATACAAATATTATTGTTGTCTATTTGTTAGTGAGGTTACTAACGGCGAGTGGATGAGGACTCTCCTACTCGCCAGATAACATGATGAACCGGCAGCGTCGGTTTTTTAGTTTAATGCTGTATCGGTGAGCGCATCAGCTAGGTTAAGCTGAGTTTGCTGGGTTAGTTGGAGATGTGATTTAAGATCATCGAAAATACTCAGGATTGCTTGGTACTGAGCTAAAATTCTATTTATTTCACTATTTGGAGGTAACGCAACAAAACATCCGCGCAGCTGAGTTTTATTTATCGATGCTAAGTTTGTTGTTTGCTTGCTAGCACTGGCGAAATAATTCCGAGATATAGACGAATTCATAAATGTTTCAAGCCATTTAACATTTAACTCATTAATAATAGGTCTGGCTTTAAAAACATGGTTTTGATTAGCGACGTAAAATGAAGACTTAGTCCAAATAGCGGTTCTTCCAACAGTGTCCCAGTCACCGCCTTCAGTAATCAATAGATCATTTAATTTAACATGATATTTCTCTTTTTCATCAGCAGGGATTTCTATAGTTTTAATTTCTGACAAATCAATATAACCACGTTGTACATTTGCTACACGGAGATATGGTACTGAAACCAATTCCCTACCTAAAATATTCCTACCTTTAGTGATACCACTTTGGATATCTACTATATCTTCAAACCGACACCACTCCCACCCCCTCGGTAATTCAAAAGGTTTTTCCTTATCACTCACTGGTGGTAAAGTTTTCTGTTTTTTAATTTTCCCTTCTTTCACCAGTTGTGTTTTTTCCTGCTCAATACGTTTAAGCAATTCAGAAGCAGGCTCGTCGTTTGGATCTTGCGGAACAAGCTTACCCATCACCGCCAGTTGCAAAATGGTTTGTTTAAGCGAGTCGATACTCGCTTCGGTGGTAAATAACGTGTCGAAATATTGGCTAATTCGATCCCAATTTTCGGCGAGTGCTTCAGAATCTTGGCTATCTGTTAGGGTTGCTAACAGCGTTTCGACCAGTTGTTGATGGGCGTCCAAACTGGTTAGAGACTGCTGTTCCAGTTGATCGCAAATTGATAAGAATTGTTCATATCTTGAAATTATCTTAATTTGTTCTTGCTGAGGAGGGATTGGTAGGAGTAACCTCGATAAAGACTCAGAGTTCAAAGTGCTACCCATAATTGCTTGCTTAGTTCTACCTAAACTAGATATTAGTGGAAGTATTCGGAATAGGTATTTCTTCTCAATGCCAGAATAGTGGTTTATTGAAATGATGGCCTCGTTATGGAAAGCATCCATCTCTATTATAGAAACTTTACCCACTGTAAGTTTAAAACTCATGAGTATAGTTCCAGCCTTAATCGGTGGATAACTAAATGATGTATTTTTAGCTTTTTCAGAGATCATCTTTGCTGTTGATGATACATAGTCTTCATGATTGAGATCTGCGATACTTACCCACGGAATACCTTTTCCTTCAACATCCCAGTAGCTGTTATCTTTTGATGGAGGTGTTTTACCCACTCTATAACTACAGATATCTGGCAAACGACACCACTCCCACCCCTTAGGTAACGCAAACGGCTTTTCATCCTCACTAATCGCAGGCAAAGGCTTCTGTTTTTTAATTTTTCCAAGCTTTACTAATTCCGCTTTCTCGGCAGCAATACGTTTTAGCAACTCAGACGCTGGCTCATCATTCGGATCCTGCGGCACTAATTTGCCCCGTACCGCCAAATCTAAGATCAGCTCGCGCAGTTTCTTAATACCGTAAAGATTTATCTTGCCATTGTTACCACGCCCAGCCGTGGAGCGGGTTTGTAGGGCGGAAGACCAAATATCGATATGGTCAGTAATCAGTTTATCAATGCTCATTGGTTCGCCCCCTTGTTCCCGGACAGCGCCGCACCAAGAATATCGCGCAGCTGATTTCGTAGCTTACTAATCTCAGTCTGCTGGCTGTGATACTGCGCCAATAATTCATCGGGATCGTGGCTGACGGTTTCGCCCTGGTAAGGGTTTTTGATATCGAGGTTAAAATTACGGGTGATAATATCGTCAATGCTGACTTTCCACGCCTGATTAGTCTCTTCGCGGCTGGCAAAACCATCGGCCTCATTCCCCCACCAGTCGATTTCGGTTTGAAACTCTTCAAACTTCATCGGCTTAGTCTTACTGTAGTTTTTCACCCCCTCAGGGTAGGGGTGCTCATAGAACCATACTTCTTTGGTCGGCTGACCTTTGGTGAAGAACAGAATATTGGTCTTGATGCCGGTGTAGGGGTTAAATACGCCATTAGGTAACCGTACTATGGTATGGAGGTTGCACTCTTCGGTGAGTAGCTTCTTGATTTTGGTTTTTACCCCTTCACCAAACAGTGTGCCATCGGGGAGTACGACCGCCGCGCGACCATTTTTGGCGAGCACTTCGATAATCAGTTGCAGGAACAAGTCGGCGGTTTCCCGGGTCTGCATCTCTGCCGGAAAGTTTTTCTCAATCCCATCTTCTTCGGTCCCGCCAAATGGGGGGTTGGTGACGATCACATCAAGCTGTTCATCCCACGAGGAAAGCGGTTTATTTAGGGTATTGTCGTGGCGGATTTGCGCGGGAACTTCAATACCGTGTAATAGCATATTGGTGGTACAGAGTAGATGCGGCAGCTGTTTTTTCTCTACGCCGTAAATCTGCTTTTGTAACGTTTTATGGTCTTCGGTGGTATGGACATAATTTGCTTTAACATGATCGAAGGAACAGGCGAGGAAGCCGCCGGTGCCACAGGCTGGGTCCATAATCGACTCGCCAAGTTTGGGGTCGATACGATTAACCATAAAACGCGTTACGGCGCGTGGCGTATAAAACTCACCCGCATTGCCCGCACTTTGTAGGTCGCGCAGGATCTGTTCGTAGATATCACCAAATAGATGGCGTTCTTGGCTATTGCTAAAGTCGATTTCATTGAGCTTATTGATCACTTGGCGCAGCAGCGTACCGTTCTTCATATAGTTATAGGCGTCGCTAAATGCCTGTTTGACGACATAACCCCGGGGATTTTTATCGATGGGCGCGGTAAGATTTTTCAGGGTAGGAAACAGGTCATCGTTAATAAATTCGAGTAACGCCTCACCAGTGATACCTTCGCTATTAGCCGCCCAAGTGCGCCATAGATAGCGTTGCGGAATAGGCAACTGGTAGTCCTCTTTTTCCAGCTCCAGTTCTAATTCTTCTTCTTGGGTATCAAAAATCTTTAAAAATAATAGCCACGAAAGCTGGCCCAACCGCTGGGCATCGCCATCCACGCCTGCATCTTTGCGCATGATGTCCTGTAAGGATTTAATGACTGTACTAATTGACATGATTGTTATTCCATTTTTAAAAAAAGCTGCCACCGGCTGTTGAAACGACCGGTGGCAGGGGATTGTTCGGTAATTAGGCTAAGCGGGGCGGTAACTGGTAGATCTCATTTTCCAGCTCATTAACGGCTTGTTCGTAAGCCTGTCGATCGCCAAAGCGACTTTTAATGATCTCTATTGGACGCCCTAAGGCATCAAAGGGTTTTAGTTTCAGCACCTGAATGCCCTCAATTTCGCCTACACCTTCATCCGCGTACTTATCCAGTAAAGTATTAAGGACCTGCTGTGCAGGTTCAGCATATTTGGTGAAATAGTTGCGTTTACGGACATTATCGGCACGCTCTTGACGCGTGAGCGGTGGCTGACCATACACCACGTGGCAGAGCATATCAAAGGGATCGAGATCTTTCTCGATCTCTTCGGCCAACACATCCCATAAAATACCCAATTGTTCCAGCTCTTCAATAACGGCCTGTTTACGCGGCGCAGCCTGCCATTTTCGAACAAAGCTATCAAGTGAAGCGTAATCGCTCTCTTTCATCACTGTTTTTCGAGTGTAATCTTTGAAGGATTCCGTAACCAACTTGCCATCAGAATCATAGTATTGGACGCGTTTCGCCGCGACGTTAACCGACACACCTTTTACATAGAATTTACGCACTTTATTGTCGTCTTCGTCGTAACATTCGCCGTTACCGGTGGGGTTATTAGGCGTAGCTGGATAGTCAAGCTCCTCTTCGTGGGCGGACTTGACAGCTTCATCCTCTTCATCGCCGTTCAAACGCTCATCAAAGTCGGACTCTTGGTCGGTGATATCATCGGGTTTTGCCACTAATACTTTTTCCGGTACACCATCAAAACGTGGATCGGCGAACAGTTCGGTGGCTTTTTTAAAGTCGAGGATGGTAAACCATAGCTTATCGTATTTCTCATTGATGCGGGTACCACGGCCAATGATCTGTTTGAATTTGGTCATCGACTGAATATTTTGGTCCAGCACCACCAGCTTGCAGGTTTGGGCATCGACCCCGGTACTCATTAGCTCCGAGGTAGTGGCAATCACCGGATAGGCCTTTTTGGGGTTGATAAAGTTATCCAGTTGCGCCTTACCGAGATCGTCATCGCCGGTAATTTTCATCACATACTTATCGTTTTTTAGCACTTCTTCCGGATTAAGCACTACCAGCGCATGACGCATTCGATCGGCATGATCGATGTCGTTACAGAAGACGATGGTTTTATCCATCGGATTGGTACGCTTTAGGTAATCAGTGATAGTTCGTGCTACCAGCATGGTCCGTTCATCGATAACCAAGGATCTATCGAAATCTTTTAGGTTGTAGATGCGGTCTTCGATCTGTTCGCCATATTTATCCAGTTGGCCCTTCACGGGTCGCCAGCCTTGTACATCAACGTCAATATCGACGCGTACCACTTTGTAGGGGGCAAGGAAACCATCTTCAATACCTTGTTTCAACGAGTAGGTATAAACCGGTTCACCAAAATAGTCGATATTAGAGATCTCATTCGTTTCTTTCGGTGTGGCCGTTAGGCCTATTTGGGTTGCGCTACTGAAATACTCCAGAATTTCTCGCCAAGCTGACTCTTCGGAGGCACTACCACGGTGGCATTCGTCAATCACGATCAGGTCGAAGAAATCTGGGGCGACTTGTTTATAGGCTTTCTGATGTTCTTCTGGGCCGGTAATCGCTTGGTAAAGCGCCAAATGTACTTCGTAGGCGGGATCGATAGTGCGTCCGGTGACTTTCGTCATCGCGGTCCCAAAAGGCTGGAAGTCGTTATTCTTGGTTTGATCAACCAGAATATTGCGGTCTGCAAGGAATAAGATGCGTTTTTTATTTTTCGCTTTCCACAAGCGCCAGATAATCTGGAAGGCGGTATAGGTTTTACCTGTCCCCGTCGCCATCACTAATAGAATACGATTCATTCCCGCCGACACAGCCTCTACCGTGCGGCTGACTGCCTGCATTTGGTAATAGCGAGGGGATTTTCCACTGCCGTCATCGTAGTAGTCTTGACGGATGACGGGTAATTGTGCGTGGGTATAACCTTTCCACGCACAATATTTTTGCCACAGCTGGTCGGGCGTTGGAAAGTCACTGAGCGCTATTTCCGATTCAAGCTGCTGCGGGTTGGTTTTATCATGGAAAATAAAGCCGTCACCATTGGAGGCAAAGATAAAAGGCACATCGAGTAACTGGGCATAATCAAGCCCCTGCTGCATACCTTTACTGATAGCGTGATGATTGGCTTTAGCTTCTATCACAGCTAGTGGTAAATTCGGCTTATGGTATAACACAATATCGGCAGATTTTACTTTAACGCGAGAGGCCAGTGTTCCGCGAACGACGATCTTACCATCACGCAACTTTACCTCTTGACGGATCTGCGAGAGGTTATCCCAGCCGGCATCTTTAATAGCAGGCAGGATAAATTTGGTGATGATATCCGCTTCGGTCAAAAGATTTTTATTCACACCTACCATTGCAGCATTCTCCACGATATTGAGAACATTGATTTTACACAGATTAGTTCATGATGTAATGAACTACAGCGAGTTATCCGTTCTTAACGAAATTAAATCTTATAGACTCGATACGTTTCCATTGATTACCGACTCATGTAGCTTAATAAATAAAGCGATACATCGTTTTGCAAATTCACCATTACTCATATCGAGCCAAGCACGATTATTTGTGCTCCAATCGCTGTATTCTACGGGATCGAGGTCATGTGGTAGATAACCATTAAATCTTCGCCACCAAGGCCACCAAGCACTGGATCTCGCACCCGAAGGGAAGTCTATTTTTAACTGCTGAGCAGCCAATGAGGCTGATTCAGTCAGATTTAAATCGTTATCAAGCTTGATACCATAATACCAAAACTGATAACGCTCATTTGTAGGCTCAATGCAGTAGTACCAACCCTTTGCCTCTGGCGGCCGTAAGCCAATCCTGCAGTCTGGCTGCAGGGTTTGACATATTTGCCAACCTGGCGGCGGGGTTAATTCCCCAGTCATTTTTTTTATCAAGGTATGGTAAATCGTCGATTTCAGGCTAATTAGACTTAACGTTGTATCCAGCGTCGATGCATCTTCAAAAATCTTTTCTAGTAGCACATCCACAATATTGTCCTCTCGACAATTCAAAATATTGACAGAAATAAACCGCCGTAAATCAGCTAAAAACACCCGTACGCGATAGGCGATGGTATTATTTTCACATAACCCATCAAGCCAGGTGACGAGATGATGATAAGAGAGGTTAATCAGCTCACCTGACTGAATCGCCGCATCATAATCTTGCTCGGTAATACTAAATAGACTCGGCCTAGTGCCATTGGGTGTAAGATAAATAAGTAATGTCTCGTTTAATGCATTACGACGTTTTTTTAATTCATCGAGATAATCAGTAATCTGCATCGGTTGGTCAGCGGCACTAGGTTTATTTTCAATCGCCAGCGTCCAACGCTCCCCCTGTACGACGATATCAATCCGACGTTTAGAATTTAGGGCGTCAGTCTGTTGTTCGCATTGTATAAACTTAAATGCGCTCGCCTCCCAAGTTTCTTTTCCAATCAACTTGAGAAAGCTACTGAGAAAGAGGGTGTGTTGCCCATGAGCACCTTTCACGTCAAGCAAATCGGCGATAATGCGTGAAAGTCCATTTTCGTCAGCAGTGATATACCGAAAAACGGTAAAATCAACAGCCTCTTTTTTGTTCAGATTAATATGTTTGTTTCGGGCATCGTCCAAACATGCTGTCATCTGGTCCAGCCAATAATGACTTTCCATATTCTCTCTGCTAGTCACTTACTTTTGATTATCTATACTAACAGTTTAGATAAAAAGTGAGGAGTGAATGCGTACAGGTAAATTCCTCGGACGGTATGAACGAGCTACTCTAAATAAAGAGAGGGGGGAATTAAATATTCTTTGTATTGGAAAGCTATTTTCAAATAACTAAATAATTGACGAAGGATAAAAGCTTATTTAATAAAGAGGGTTTTGGTTTTTTTATCAATAAAAATAACTCAATCCAATGTAAATATTAGCTCCCTATGTAAATATTTTATTTCTCATTTTTATAACTTATTTACCTTATAACTTAAGACCACTCTTAATTGTTACACGTTAATCTTTAAAAAGTACGTTATCTTGATTATTTCTATAAATTTCGATATCAACTAATCCCCTGATTAATAACAAATAAATTTTACCTACAAATTAATGATAGATTTTTATTATCAATAAACAGGATTTCATCGGTAATAGTTCAATTAATGCTCGCTTTCCTCACAGTAAAGTTTCTGAATTGAAATTTTACAATTCTGTAGTGTGTGAGCAGAGATTGGGGGCAAGGATGATAAACCGTAATTGGTGGGATAAAGTGACCTTTTTCAGGAGGTGGCCCGCCTATTTATGCGCGGTCCCGCTTTTTATTCTTACCGATGCTCAAGGCAGTTCTTATGACGAATTAATAGTGCGTGCAAGGGAAGGGCACACGGCAGAATTGATGACTTACCTTGCACAAAGAGCAAGTAGCAATTCCCTTACGGTCAACCAAATTGCAGATTGGCTGCAGGTTGCGAACTGGCGGCAAGATAACGAAACGGTGCTAGCAGTATGGCAGCGTTATCAATCTCTACCAGGGCTACCCGCTAGAGCCTACGCAGCAGTGGCCTCTGCAGAGCGCAACCAGCATCATTGGCCACAAGCAATCGAGTATTGGCGAGAAGCGATTAAGCGTGATCCCCAAGCGATTGACTATCTTTCTGCCTTATCGATGACTGAAGCAGATGCCGAGCGGTTTACTGCAGCGGCTTCTACCGCCGAGCAGATTAAGCATTTAGGTAAACCTGTTGATTACTGGCTTTCACTGGCCTATTTACGCCAACGTGAAAAGAAACCCTATGATGCCTTACTCGTATTGACCGAAGCGGCGCAACAGGCTCACAACGACCAGCGTATCGCGCCAAGGCTTGCTGAACTCTACTCGCTCAACCGTTTATCTCTACCTGCGTTACGCACCGCACAACAACGCTCGCTATCTGAGCAAGCTTTGAGGGAGCAACAACTCGATAATGCTGCCGGTATGGTGCGTGATGCCTTAATACAAACGGATGATCCCCAACACCGTTTTGATGCGGCCGATCGGGCATTAGCGTATTACCGTCAACTGGCTGATCAGTGGCAGGGAGTACCGGATGCTCAACCCGAATTATCTCGCTTACGGTCTGACCGATTAGGGGCATTAGTCGCGCGGGAACAGTACAGTAAGGTTATCGACGAATATTCACGGTTTTTACAGGAGAAAAAGTCGCTTCCTGACTACACCAAACCCTGGATCGCGACGGCCTTATTAGCGAGTAAACAGCCGCAACAAGCATTAAAGGTTTTATCATCGTCCCCTGTCCCCATTGCGCAGCAAGATGACAATCGCTTTTCAACCGAGTTCTATGCGTTACTGGAAAGTGATCAGACTCAGCGAGCAGGAGATTACCTAGCGAGACGCTCAGTGCATACACCGTGGAAAACGCAGGTCTGGGGGCTTCCTCTCCAGCAACCTAACGATAGTTGGTTAGCGTTACAGTCGATGAAAATCGATTATCTGGTCGATACGCAAAATCTTATACAAGCGCAACAGCTTAGTCAGCAGTTAGCGACTTCTGCGCCGGGTAATCAAGGCCTGGCTATTCAGTATGCCAGTGTGCTCTCTGCGCGAGGTGAAGATCGGCATGCAGAAAAAGTCCTTAAACGGGCGGAGAGCTTGATGCCTGATGATATTACGCTAGAAACTGAGCAAGCCTATTCCGCCGCAACGCTGCAAGAGTGGCAGCAAATGGATCTTCTTACAGATGATCTTATAAAGCGAGCACCTAATACTCCGGCCATTCAAGAATTAAACGATTTCCGTAACATTCAGCATAGCTGGGAGTTACAAGTCGGCGTCAATCATGGCCTACATTCCAACAGCCCGGTAACGGGTAGTCGAGACGTCTCGACGACAAGTCGGCTTTATACGCCACCGATCGCGTCGCATTATCGACTCTTTAGCGGTTATCAATATGAACAGAGCCGTTTCGAAGAAGGTAAGAAACATGCCTCAACAGGTTCCGTCGGGGTGGAATGGCGAGGACGTGATTATCAAGCAGAAATGGAAGTTAACCATCAACAGATCTCTGGAGCCGAGCATACTGGATTCCAACTCTCAGGTTGGCATGACTTTGATGACCATTGGCGAGTCACTGGCCAGGCGGCAAGATTCTCGACTGAAGCCCCCTTACGTGCGAGGGGTAACCAGGTTACTGCCGACAGTGCTAATGTCGGTATTGAGTGGCGGCAAAATGAACGACGTGAGTATCAATTAGCCTTGAGCCCCAGTCGCTTTTCCGACGGCAACCATCGCATTGAATATCAGTTCTCGGGTAAAGAAAGAGTATGGACAGCCCCACGTCTCACCCTGGACTTTACGCCCGAACTCAGTGGCAGTCGAAACAGTCGCCAAAATGTGGCGTATTACAGCCCTAAAAATGATCTCTCATTACTCCCAGGTCTTACCCTTACGCATCAAATCAGCCGACATTATACCCGGGTATGGCGACAGGAGCTGAGCGTAGGGACGGGGATTTATCAACAACATGGCCAAAAGACAGGTTCGACGACACAAATAAGTTATGGCCATGAAATTGAATGGAACAGGCGGTTGACTACTGGGCTGACCTTGATCTGGGGGCGCCAGCCTTGGGATGGACAGTATGAGAACACCCTGTCTGCACAGCTTGATATGACGCTGAGGTTTTAAGGATGAAAAAATTTACTTATTGGACGTTGTGGCTAGTCTTTACGCTACTGGCTATCCCACGCGTTAGCATGGCGACGTCAGTCCCATTTTTACCACCTGCTGAACGAGCGCATCCGTTATCACAGCAACCATGGCCGGTGAATAGTTTTTTGACCCTCGCTTATCATGACGTCGAAGATGGGGGGGCCGATCAACGCTATTTAGCGGTCCGGACCAGTGCGTTGATTGACCAAATGAATTGGCTTCACGACAATGGTTATCAGCCAGTAAGTGTTCAACAAATTATAGACGCTCACGAACATAAGGGTACGCTTCCCCCTAAAGCGGTGTTACTCAGTTTCGATGATGGTTACAGTAGTTTTTATACACGGGTGTGGCCATTGCTTAAAGCATGGAACTGGCCCGCATTGTGGGCGCCAGTGGGTAGCTGGGTCGATACTCCGGCACAAAAACCCATTGATTTTGGTGGACTTTCTACGCCAAGAGAGAAATTTGCAACCTGGCAAATGGTGAAGGAGGTCAGTGATTCTGGGTTGGTGGAAATCGGTTCCCACACTTGGAATGCCCACTTTGGGATCCCTGCAAACCCAGAGGGGAGCTTGGAGCCGGCAATGACGAGCCGCTTGTATAATGCTGAGAGAAAACAGTATGAAACGACAGCGCAGTTTCAGCAGCGGATTGGCGCAGATACCCAAAAAATAACGGATAAATTAACTCGACTTATTGGTAAATCTCCCCGAGTTCTGGTGTGGCCTTATGGTGCTGAGAATGGTTTAAGTCTAAAAATAGCCCAGCAGTACGGTTATAAGATGGCTTTTACACTTAACGATGGGCTAGGTAATGCCAGCAACTTGATGAGTCTGCCGCGAGTATTAATTTCGGGGAATCCTTCTTTACAGAGTTTTGTTACGAATATTTCTCAGACACAGGATCAGTCAGCAGTCAGAATGATCCATGTCGATTTGGATTATGTGTATGATCCTAACCCCCTACAGCAACAGAAAAATATCGATAAGCTGATCCAGCGAGTCTTCGATTTGCGGGTAACCCATGTATTTTTACAGGCGTTTGCCGATCCAAAAGGTGATGGTTTGGTCAAGTCACTCTATTTTCCAAACCGCCATTTACCTGTTCGCGCTGATCTGTTCAATTTTGTCTCTTGGCAGCTGCAAAATAGAGCGAATGTTAAGGTCTTTGCTTGGATGCCTGTGCTGGCCTTTGATTTAGATAACAGTCTTCCTCGAGTAACAGGGCAAGGTAATCGATCTAACGCGAAAGGGACCTATCAGCGTCTTTCACCTTGGAGTGATGCAGCTAAGCAACAAATTACCGAGATCTATCAAGACCTCGCAGCCAATACTTCCTTTAACGGTATCTTATTTCATGATGATGCCGTGCTATCTGACTTCGAAGACAATAGTCCCCAAGCGTTGAAAGCCTATGTAGCAGCTGGTTTTCCGCCTTCGATCGACGCTATCCGCCATTCGCCAGACACATTTTCTCGCTGGAGTACTTACAAGAGCCAAGTACTGATCGATTTCACCCTACATCTGATGCAAGCCGTCAGGGAAATACGTGGTCCACAAATCGAATCGGCTAGAAATCTTTATGCGCAGCCTGTCCTCAATCCAGAGAGCGAACAATGGACGGCACAGAACCTCGCGCAATTTATCAAGAGTTACCGTTGGACTGTACCGATGGCGATGCCTGATATGGAAAATATTCCTGCCGCTGACCAAGCCCAATGGCTAGCCCAGGTAGTGAAACGTATTCAGCAAATACCTGGTGGGCTGGATAAAACGATCATCGAGTTACAAAGCGTGGATTGGCGTCAACCAGATTTAGCACAGGCGTTAAGCGACCATAAATTGGTTGGATGGATTGAGACATTACAGTTATTAGGGGTGCGGAATTATGGTTATTACCCTGATAATTTTTTAATTAATAAGCCGGCGATCTCCGTTATTCGCCCCTATATCTCTTCGGCTTGGTATCCTGCTCATGACTGATCGTATTCTAACTTTCACTATTCTCTGTTTAGTACTGAGTTTTCCTCTCGGTTTTGCAGCTGCCTTTACGGGTGAAATTATGCTGAACTTTGTCTTTCTGTGGCCACTTTTTATGGCAGCTTTATGGATTACAGGGGGCATCTACTTCTGGTTTCACCGCGAACGCCATTGGTCCACAATACCCGATAATGAACTCGGAGTAGAGGGGGATGCTCCCCTCATCTCTCTGCTTATTCCTTGTCACAACGAAGGACCCAATGTACGTGAAACAGTGGAGGCTGCGTTAAGACAGCGCTACAGCAATCTTGAAGTGATTGCGATCAATGACGGGTCCTCTGATAACACCGGCGATATTTTGACTGAGCTTGCCAGAGATAATCCAAGTTTGAGGGTAATTCATCTTGCTGAAAATCAGGGTAAAGCGATTGCATTACGTACAGGAGCCGCGGCAGCTAAAAGCGACTTTTTAGTCTGTATTGATGGCGACGCATTACCCGATCCAGATATGGCAGCATTTTTAGTCGCACCACTCATTAACTACCCTCGCGTCGGGGCTGTGACCGGCAATCCTCGTATCCGTACTCGCTCAACGCTCGTGGGGCGAGTTCAGGTTGGTGAGTTCTCGTCAATTATAGGGTTAATCAAAAGAACTCAGCGCATTTATGGGCATGTGTTTACCGTATCGGGGGTAATTACCGCCTTTCGTCGGACGGCATTAGAGGAGGTGGGATACTGGAGTCCAGAAATGATTACTGAGGATATTGATATCAGTTGGAAGCTTCAGTTACAGCACTGGTCGATCTTTTTCGAACCACGAGCCATTTGCTGGATATTGATGCCCGAGACGATTAAAGGACTTTGGAAACAGCGGCTGCGTTGGGCACAGGGTGGGGCAGAAGTCTTCGTCAAAAATATGAAAAATATCTGGTCTTTAGAATACAAAAGGATGTGGGTATTATTAGGGGAATTTATGTTTTCCACTTTATGGGCTTTTTCCTACGCGATGAGTGTTCTACTGTTTATCGTCGGGCAATTTATAACATTACCTGCCAATCTTCACGTCCAAACACTGTTTCCTCCTAACTTTACAGGCATTACGCTGGCTGTGGTCTGTCTTTTACAGTTTTTAGTCAGCATAGTTATTGAACACCGATATGAAAAGAACATATTTCAGTCATTATTCTGGGTGATTTGGTTTCCGGTTGTTTATTGGATGTTAAGTCTATTCACGACATTAGTTGCTTTCCCAAAAGTAATGTTGAAAAAACAACAGCAACGGGCGAGATGGAGTCAATCAGATCGCGGAATAGAGAGGACAAAAAAATGAATGATCAACCCATCGTTATTACAGAACCTCGTCTTCATATAAAGATAATCGATAGTATATTAACCTTCATTGCTTGGGGTGGTTTTATCTACCTTATTATTCATGAATATCAGTCGCTGCATGATGGAGACTATAGTCGGTTGGACGATACGGCAAGAACACTCTTTAACTATTTTCTTTGTGCCATGATTTATATTTTCATATTTATTTTATGGGCTAAATATAATCAATTCTTTTTCAGTCAAGAGAGAAGAAGACGGAAAAAAACGCCTAACCAAGCAACCTTGGCTGAGAGCTTTGCTATTACCGTCCAAGAATTGGAAAAATTAGAGAATCATAGGTTAATAAAAGTTTTTCATCACCCTTCTGGGCAGATCAAGAGCAGTGAAATACTCTCTTTGTCAGCTAAAAGGCAATAGAAATATATAGTTTAGAGGATTTTTAATATTTCAAGAAAAGAGCTTAATCAAGCGATAGTTTATAAAATTAATTAATGATAAAATTCATTAATTATCTAAGTGTTGTAAGAGAAAAGTCAGTGTGATGAGCCGTTTTTTAATTTTTATTTCTCTTTTTATCTCCCACTTTGCTTTAGCTATGTCGGGTGATGGAGATGCACAAGTTTCGACGAACAAAATAGTTGAAGGCATTTTGAGCTTTTCACATTGGCCCAATCTTGATGGCCAACCTTTGCTCTGTGTGTCCCAAAAATCTAACTATTTCGATTTCTCTAAAACCAGCCCTAATCAAGTAGTTAAAGCAGTCGCTATCACTGATGAAAAGGATTATTTATCAAGCCACTGCAATGCAATCTACTTCGGCCAAGAGTCAGAGAGTGAGCAAGATGCGGTGATAAAATCATTGACTGGGAAAAATATTCTTACTATCAGTGAAACCAATGCTGATTGTGTCGCTGGTGCGGCATTTTGTATTAATAAGCGTGAAAAAAAATTCAAATTTTCAGTTAACTTAGATTCACTCTCTCGTTCGGGTGTAAAAGTTAATTCAGATGTTTTGTTATTATCGAAAGATGGGGATGAGTAAAATGCTCTATCTGAAAAAGTCATCAAAAAGTTCAATTAGGAAGAAAATAAGAAAAGTAAGTTTATTTAATTCGCTGCTTAATCTTTTTGCTTGCTGGGTGTTGCTGTTTTCTACAGCAATTTATTTTATTAAAGACTATGAACAGCGAAATATGGAGCTGCTTTCAACGAGTTTAAGTAGTAGTCTGACCGCTGCGACGGTGTTTGAAGATAGTTATAATGCGAATCGGAAAATAAATGCGCTAGGTGAACAGCAAATGTTTGATTCGGCGGTCCTTTATGCGAAAGATGGACATATTATTACTCGTTGGGAACACCCACAAAAAACATCATATTTTGGACGTTATCTGCATAATTGGCTGTACCCCAACGAAAAGAAAATAGCGATCATCCATGATCAGTCTGTAGTGGGGTGGTTATTTATCGTCGGTAATGATAGTTATTTACTTAATTTCATACTCTATTCTATTCTTATTTTAACAGTCGGGATGATATTGATTTTTATCTTCTCATTTATATTAAGCTCAATAATGTATAGGAAGATTTTGGTCGCTATGAATCAAATTACGACTAAGATTAATCACGTAATTCATACCAAAGACTTTACAAAGAGGTTGCCGGATAATGCATTGAAGGAGTTTCACTACTTTTCTGAAAATGTAAATAGTCTAATTAGTGAAATTGAAAGGCTTAATGGTGATCTCATTGATGAGAATAAAACTCTTACTATAAAAGCTTATCAAGACTCTTTAACTCGACTTGATAATCGAGCTGCTTTTATTAATCACTTACAATTTATGTTGAGTGAAAATAGCCCTTATCCTAGTTTTTATATCCTCTTTATGGATGGAAATAAATTCAAGCAAATCAATGACACATGGGGGCATGCAGCGGGCGATAAGGTGCTACAAGAAGTGGGTTCTAGATTGCAATCCATGGTGAAAGTAGAGGATTGTGTTGCACGTTTAGGCGGTGATGAGTTTGCCATGATTCTTTCTGATATGAAGAGTGAGGATCAAGTGGAACAGTTTATCGGGGAGCTTCATAAAAAGTTTCAACCGCCCATCACTGTTGCTGAAGGTCATAGGCTCTCTTTTTCGTTGACTATTGGCTTCACCAGGGCAACTCAGGATGAAGAATTAAGTGATATTTTATTACGAGCTGACGCTCATATGTATCTCAATAAGAAAATGGAAAGATAGTTATGCGATGTCTATTGGTGTTTTTTTCACTCCTTATCACAATTATGCTGTCAGGTTGCCAGATGGATGGCCCCTTTAATGCGGCACAAAAAAGAACTTTAGCGCAACAAGGCTTTCAATATTTAGGTTCTCGTTGGGAATTGGGGATTAACGATAAGATACTCTTTGGTATTGAGCAATCTTCACTTACACCAGAGAGCCGACAGAAAATCAGCACTATCGCCAATAACTTAAAACGAGTCGGTATAGTTCATGTAGCCATCAATGGTCATACCGATAATTATGGTAAGGCAGATTATAACCAACAACTTTCTTACCTTCGTGCCAAGAGTGTCGCTAAAGTATGGATGGAAACTACGGGAGGTGATGCTAAGGATATTACTGTCAGGGGATATGGAATGTCGAAACCCATAGCTTCGAATAAAACCGGGCAAGGCCGAGCCATGAATAGACGCGTAGCGATCGTTATCGAAGCACCTTAGTTGAAGAGAAGGGGAGTTGTTCTACTCCCCCTCTAAGCCAATTATGAGCCAGGGATCCAGCGTTGAGTGGTTGAGGTGGTCTCAACACCTGAAGGGAGGGAGACTAGTTCAATCAATAGACCGAACGGGGTCATGCCAAACCAAGTTTGATTACCTTCACCGGCTTCACAGCTGAAACAGTCGTTGGGCCCCTCGAACATTATCGCGCCATTCTGTCGCATCTTCTCACCTGCAGCGGTAATGTCGTCGGTATAGAGCGAAATATGATTGAAGCCAGGTTGACCGATATTGCGGTTCTGATTCGTCAGCGTCGGGGTGACACCAATGATTTCGATATTAGGGCCATCGGCTAAACGTAGCATTGTGACGGATGTCATCGCAAGTTCAGGCGGAAAGCCTTGCAGCGGACTTAATTTCTCACCAGGAATATGCTTACTTTTATCGCCAAACGGAATTACCCGATGCAACACTTCCGCACCGAAAGTGTTTTTAAAAAAGAGTTCTGCTTTATCAGGATCTTCAACCGTTAACCCAATATGTTCGATACCTTTAATCATGATATTCACCTTTTTAAAGACTCTCTAGTAAGGCTAGCATAATAAATTGAGGTTAGCGTAATAGAGGGAGGGGGTATCGGACGATAGGCCGTTAAGATGAGATTTCAGGCAGATAGGGGAATTCATTATTCCCCTCACAGTGAAGGGAATAATGTTCGGGCAGTTACTATTGTTGAACGGGCCAGTTTATCGCAGGGAGTTTACGGGGTAACACGCCTGCAAAGAGGTCACCTTGGAAAGCTTTAATCCCCGCTAGGCGTAGCCAAGACCACTCTTCAACCTGAGAAATACCTGAGGCAATCACTTGAATTTCTAATGATGAGCAAATCTTGATGATTGATTGATTTATCGCTTGTTTCGGACCATTTTTGTGGACATCACGTAACATGTCACTATCAACCAACACTAATTCTGGTTGAATACGGGTCAGCAGCAATAGCCCAGCCATACCGGCACCAAAATTATCGATGGCAAGGCGAATCCCAGCACGCTTAAGCTTTAATACTTCACTATTAAAGGTTTCATCTTCATTAACCACACTGTCTTCAGCGATAGATATGACGATTTGTTGTGGGATAAATCCGTTGGCGTCGATGCACTCAATGAGGAAATCTACCGCATGTGGATTGTTGACTAAGGTCATCGGTAGGAGCTTTAATACCAATGTAGAGTCGTTCAATCCTAAGGATTTGGCCATCTCCAATGCTATTTGTTTTGACTCCAGATCCACTTGGTAAATCTCGTCTCGCTTGAGACTTGCAAAGAATTTAAGTGGTGATTGGCCATCTGCGGCACGCATCTTAGCTTCGTAACTCAAAATCTTACGAGTAGCAGGGTTGATGATGGGTTGAAAACCGAAGGTGTAGGGCAGATCTTCAGAATGTTCCGCGATTCGATGAGGCTGTTCTTTAGTTTCAAACTGCCATTGTTCACTTTCTGCTAATTCAAGATAAACCGCTTTATTATCACACTCTACAAAAGTCTTAATAAACTGTAGGGTACGGTCATCGTAGGTCAATTTAAATTTAGATGTGGCACGATCGAGTACCGCCGCGAGTACAGCGTTTTTATCGTAATCACGCAGGTCAAACAATTCCATGCCTGCATTACCGAAATGACGTTCGATTGAGTAATCGCGCAATAATTCAGTTAAAGAGAAATGTCGAGGATCCGCGCAGATTTCACGATAAATCGTCTCGACTTCTTCTTCCGGTCCTTCAAGCAATTGTAAAAAATGCTCACCATCAAACAGTAATATGCCTGTTACTGATGCGTCAGAGTTGCGTTGATTAGCCTTTTCAATAAATTTTGCTACTTCAGGTTCTGAAGTACTTTTACCGATATGACTTCTATAGATGATGGTTGTAAGCATTTATTATCCTAATGAAGGATGTTAATTAGTTAGCACTCTAACAAATTTTCAGCGAAGAAGATAACTTAAGCATAAATTATTAATAAATTACACATTTAAGAGAATTCTTCGACCTAATGTTGAGGCGTAAATAGGGTCGCTTCAGGGCATAATTGTAGTGCGATTTTTACGCTTGCGCAAAATGTCTCAATCGGGATTTCGCGATTGTATGAGATTGCGTAACAAAACTTTAAAAGCGCCGAATTTATCGCCAAAAACACGTAATTTTTAAACTTCTCTGTAACATTTATACTGAAACAGGATTCGGCAATGCCTCGGCTTATGGTATGATTCTGACCATTATCATTGTCCAGTATTAATTAAATCATGTTACAAGCCCTCAACCTCAGTTGTTACCGCGATGAACGTGTCTTATTTAAAGACCTAACGTTTAGGCTTTCTGCTGGGGAAATTATGCAGGTTGAAGGGGAAAATGGCGCGGGTAAAACGACCTTGTTGCGGTTAGTGACGGGATTAAGTCGACCCGACGAAGGGACTATTACCTGGAATGAAGAGTCTATCGCCAATCAGTGCGAAGGATGGCCTGAACAGATGCTCTATTTGGCGCATTTACCCGGCATTAAACAGGTTCTAACCGCTTATGAAAATCTTCGTTTCTACCATCCGCTGGCGTCAAGAGAAAGCATCTATCACGCTTTAGAAGAAGTTGACCTAGCAGGTTATGAAGATATTCCAGTGGCCCAATTTTCAGCTGGACAACAACGGCGTGTAGCGTTAGCCCGATTGTGGTTAACGCAGGCAACCCTCTGGATCCTTGATGAACCGCTGACCGCCATTGATAAATGGGGCGTGCAGAAACTGAATGAAAAATTTTCGCTACATCTTGCTCAGCAGGGCATTATTGTGTTGACGACACATCAGGATCTTCCTGCCTCATCACTGCCTATCCGAAAATTGAGATTGAGTGGAGATATTGATTGATGCAACGTCTGCTACTCCGAGAATTGAAAATAGCCTTTCGCCGCCGTGCCGATATTATCAACCCGCTATGGTTCTTTTTAATTATTGTTACGCTTTTCCCCTTAGGAATCGGTCCCGAAAGTACTTTACTCGCGCGTATTGCTCCCGGTATCGTGTGGGTAGCTGCGCTGCTTGCCTCACTGCTGGGGTTGGAAAGAATGTTTCGTGATGACTATCTCGACGGTTCATTAGAACAGCTGCTCTTGCTTCCAACGCCGCTACCCATGGTGGCATTCGTAAAAGTCTTGGCTCATTGGATCACCAGTGGGCTACCGCTGATTATTTTGTCCCCCTTGGCATCGCTTTTTTTATCTTTAAATTTTACCGGTTGGTGGGGCTTAGTATTAACGCTTCTACTAGGCACTCTTACTTTCAGCTTCCTTGGGGCCATTGGCGTGGCCTTAACGGTAGGACTCCGCCGTGGGGGAGTATTACTCAGTCTTCTCGTTCTTCCACTCGCTATTCCTATTCTTATTTTCGCGAGTGGTGCCGTGGATGCGGCTAGCCAAGGGTTAGCCATTTCTGGTTATCTGGCCATTTTGGCAGCCATGTTAGTGGTCAGTGTGGTGTTAGCGCCCTTTGCGATCGCCGCTGCACTACGCGTCAGTTTGCAGTAAAAAAATAACATAATTATAAAGTGAGCAATGTTATGTGGAAATGGTTTCATCTTTTGGCAAAGCCTGATCGGTTATATCGGCTTTGTGGCCAATGGTTGCCGTGGCTTGCGATTGGCACAGTGTGTAGTCTCGCCTTAGGATGGGGGTGGGGCTTCGTTTTTGCGCCGCCTGATTATCAGCAAGGTGAAAGCTATCGTATCATGTATCTCCATGTACCTGCGGCGATGTGGTCGATGGGGATTTATGCGGCAATGGCGGTCAGTGCGTTTACTGGTCTAGTGTGGCAAATGAAAATGTCAGACCTCGTCGCCAGAGCCATGGCGCCTATCGGTGCGGCATTTACGCTAATAGCTTTAGTAACCGGTTCCGCGTGGGGAAAACCGATGTGGGGCACCTGGTGGATTTGGGATGCCCGCCTTACCTCTGAGCTCATTCTTTTGTTTATTTATATGGGTATCATCGCCCTCTATCATGCTTTTGATGATCGGCGGGCAGCTGGACGAGCGGCCAGTATCTTAATTTTAGTGGGTGTAGTTAACTTACCGATCATCCATTTTTCGGTGCAGTGGTGGAATACATTACATCAAGGGTCTTCAGGCATACTGCAACAAGCTATCGCACCAGCGATGCGCACGCCCCTACGCTGGTCAATCTTAGGCTATTTACTCTTCTTTCTTACCTTAACGTTTAGTCGGTTACGTAACCTATTGCTTTTAACCGAGCAGCATCGGCCATGGGCGAAGGAAATCGCATATCAGGAGAGAAAAAAATGAGTCCTGCATTTCATTCTTGGTCGCAATTCTGGGCGATGGGCGGATATAGCTTTTATGTGTGGTTATCGGTTTTCGTTGCGGTAGCGGTCATGATTATTTTAGTTGTGCACAGCGTTTACCAACGCCGTTATTTATTGGTAATGATCGCCACAAAGCAAGAGCGTGAGCAGCGGGTGATGGCTGCTAAAAAACGTAAGCAGAGTGCGGGAGTAAAATCATGAATCTTCGTCGTCGTAAGCGCTTGATTACGGTACTGGCCATTGTGATTGGATTAGGGATTGCCACAGGGTTAGTCATGTACGCCCTGAGGTCGAATATCGATCTCTTTTATACCCCGAGCGAAATTATTAACGGTAAAGGGGAAGATCATCAAATCCCCGAACCCGGACAACGCCTTCGCGTTGGCGGGATGGTGATGCCTGGCAGTGTCAAACGCGATCCTAATACCTTAGCAGTGACTTTTAAATTATATGATGCAAACGGCGTCGTATCAGTCAGCTATGTCGGTATTTTGCCAGACCTATTTAGGGAAGGGCAGGGGGTCGTCGCGCAAGGTGTTTTAGCCCCTAACCATCTGATTAACGCAGAGCAAGTTTTAGCGAAACATGATGAGAAATATACGCCACCGGAAATTGAGGATGCGATGAAGAAAAATCACCAACAAGCGGGTGTAGCGCAGGCGGGGACCAACGGATGATGCCGGAAGTTGGAAGTTTTCTGCTATGTTTAGCCACCGGACTCTCTCTGGTACTGAGTATTTGGCCACTGTGGGGGGCAAGAACCCTCAATTTACGATTAATGGCTTTGGCTCGTCCACTGAGTTATGCGCTGTTCTTATGTATTGCCGCGGCATTCTTAATTTTGGTGAATGCTTTCGTCGAGAATGATTTTACCGTAGCCTATGTGGTCGAAAACTCGAACACCTTACTGCCGGTGTGGTATCGGGTGGCAGCAACCTGGGGTGCGCATGAAGGCTCGCTACTGCTATGGCTGTTGATGTTAAGCGGTTGGACCTTCGCGGTAGCCTGTTTCAGTCGTAAAATGCCACTCGATTCCGTAGCACGGGTATTGGCTGTGATGGGGATGATTAACCTCGGCTTTTTACTCTTTCTTACTCTAACCTCCAACCCCTTTATCCGAACGTTACCCAACTTCCCTGTAGATGGCAGCGATTTGAATCCCATGCTGCAAGATATAGGACTGATTTTCCATCCCCCTTTACTGTATATGGGATATGTGGGTTTTTCAGTGGCGTTTGCTTTTGCTATAGCCTCGCTGATGACAGGGCGTCTTGATACGGCATGGGCGAGATGGTCGCGCCCTTGGACTACGGCGGCTTGGGTATTCTTGACCATTGGTATTGTTTTAGGATCAGCATGGGCCTATTACGAACTAGGTTGGGGCGGCTGGTGGTTCTGGGATCCAGTAGAGAATGCGTCGCTGATGCCTTGGCTGGCGGGAACGGCATTAATTCACTCCTTGGCGGTTACAGAGAAACGCGGAACCTTTAAATCGTGGACCGTATTATTGGCGATCACCGCTTTCTCACTCAGTCTATTAGGGACCTTTCTCGTTCGTTCCGGCGTGTTGGTGTCGGTGCACTCTTTCGCGTCTGATCCAACGCGCGGCATGTTCATCCTTATTTTCCTCGTGATTGTGATTGGTAGTTCGTTGCTACTGTATGCATTAAAAGGGGGAAAAGTCCGTAGCCGTATCGATAATCAACTCTGGTCACGCGAATCGTTTTTGCTCAGCAACAACATTTTACTGATTGCGGCGATGTTGGTGGTTTTACTTGGTACGCTTTTACCGCTGGTCCACAAGCAGCTAGGACTGGGAAGCATCTCTATCGGTGAGCCATTCTTCAATACTATGTTCAGTTGGCTGATGGCTCCCTTTGCTTTATTCCTCGGAATCGGGCCGCTGGTGCGCTGGCGTCGTGATGAACCGCAAAAACTAGTGAAGCGTTTAGTCCTCGCTATGGTGGCAACCTTTGCTGCAGCAATACTCATCCCATGGTGGTTACAAGACCGTATTCAAGGTATGACGGTTGTTGGGTTATTGATGTCTCTGTGGGTAATTATCTTGACCATTATGGAGTTACACGAGCGGGCAACTCACCGACATCGCTTCTGGTATGGCGTGACTAAACTTTCACGCAGCCATTGGGGAATGGTATTAGGGCACTTGGGCGTTGCTGTCACGGTAATTGGAATCGCCTTCAGTACGCAATACAGTGTGGAAAGAGATGTACGAATGAAAGCGGGTGACAGTATCTCGATTCACGATTATCAGTTTACCTTTCGCGGGGTCAAACCTCTGCAGGGCGCAAACTACAGTGGTGGCTCTGGGGTGATTGATGTTACGCGTCAGGGTAAGAATGAAGCCGTATTATATGCAGAAAAACGCTACTACACGGCAGCGCGCACAATGATGACCGAAGCCGCGATTAGTGGTGGAGTAACACGAGACCTCTATGCTGCGTTGGGTGAAGAGCTTGACGATGGCTCTTGGGCAGTACGTATTTATTATAAACCTTTTGTCCGTTGGATCTGGTTTGGTGGGGTATTTATGGCTATAGGCGGAATATTCTGTATCGCCGACCCGCGCTATCGCTCGGCTAAGAAAGCCGAGAAAAAAGGGGATAAATCATGAATAAAAAAATCCTTTTTATCCCGTTGGTGTTGTTCTTATTACTCGCCGCGGCGCTACTTTGGCAATTAACTCGTAACGCACAGGGTGATGATCCGACACGATTAGAGTCTGCCTTGATCGGTAAGCCAGTACCGACTTTTCGACTAGAATCGCTCTTTGAACCGGGTAAACGGTTTAATCAACAGGTCTTGATCGATGGTAAGCCGTTATTGCTCAATGTGTGGGCGACGTGGTGCCCGACCTGCCGTGCTGAGCACCAGTATTTAAATCACTTGGCTGAACAAGGTGTCAGGGTAGTGGGACTCAACTATAAAGATGATCGAACCAAAGCGATTAACTGGTTGAATACTCTAGGTAATCCTTATTCATTAAGTTTGTATGATGGTGATGGGATGTTAGGGCTTGATCTGGGGGTTTACGGAGCACCTGAAACCTTCCTTATCGATGGCAAAGGCATTATTCGTTATCGCCATGCTGGAGATATCAATGAACGCGTTTGGCAGCAAGAAGTGAAGCCATTGTGGGATAAATATTCGCAGCAGGGGCAACACTGATGTTCAGAAAATATGTAATGTTGATTGCCGGTCTGTTACTGACGACCTCGGTGTGGGCGGCAATCGATACTTATCACTTTTCGTCGGTAGAGCAAGAAGAGCAATATCGGCAGTTGACGCAGTCTCTGCGTTGTCCAAAATGCCAAAATAACAGCATTGCGGATTCTTCGGCGATGATAGCCGCGGATATGCGTGAAAAAGTCTATCAATTGATGGAGCAGGGCCAATCACGGCAACAAATTATTGATTATATGGTCGCGCGCTACGGTAATTTCGTGACCTATGAGCCGCCAGTAACCCCTTCAACGCTAATCTTATGGTTGGGACCTTTACTGTTTGTGATCGGTGGGGGCGTCGTGATTTTTTTCCGTGCTAAGCGACAGCCTCAAGCTACTCAGCTATCGAATGAAGAGCAACAACGTTTAGCCAAAGTGATCGCCGATAAGGAGCAACAGTGATGGGTAATTTATGGTTAGTCCTGCTCGGTTTACTGGTCGTGGCTTGCGTGTGGATTGCTATTGCCCTTGGCCGTAAACCTCGGGACTATGCACAATTACGGGATGATTTAAATACGCTTTTTTATCAACAGCGATTAAAAGAGATAGAAGAGGATGATGCGCAAGGCGTTGTTACCGAAAAAGCGGAGCTGGTAACTGAGCTACAGCATTCATTACTAGCGGATTTACCTGAGCAAGCGTCACGCACTGTGCGATTGGGTGGATCTTGGGTGATGGTGCCGATCATTCTGGTCGTTATTATCGTCTCGTTATCAATGTATTTGAAAACCGGCGGGTTGATGCAACAAATGGCGTTAACACAAGTTGAGCAAGACTATCCCCAGCTTCGTGAACGATTAATGAACCCTCAGGCTGAGCATTTAACGATGGGAGAATTACAGCAATTCTCTCTAGGATTGCGTGCTTCATTACAAAATGACCCTGAGAATGTCCAAGATTGGGCAATGCTAGGTCGTCTGGGAATGGTACTGAATAATAGCCAATTGGCCAGTCAAGCATTTGAAAGGGCCTTGCGTTTGGCTCCGGACGATAATGGATTAAAAAGTGATTATGCGGAAGTATTAGTACGCTCGCCCGATCCACAAGATAACCGCCAAGCGCAGTTATTGTTACAAGACATGCTAGCCAAACAGCCTCAGGATCCTCGATTACTGACGTTATTGGCGGCAGATTTCTTTTCCCAGCAGAAATATTCTGATGCGATCCACTACTGGCAACAACTCCTGCCTCAGCTTACTCCAGGCTCGGCACAAAGAGAGGCTGTAGAGAAGGGGATTGAGCAAGCTAAAACCAATGCAGGGTTACAAACCAGCCAATTGACCGTTAATATCGATTTAAGCACTTCTGCCAAAAGAATGTTACCGCAAAATGGTGTATTGTATATTTCTGTAACTGATGGTGTCTCGCCTGTTCCTGTCGCGGTGAAACGTATCCCGTTAAGCCATTTTCCATTGAGCCTAATTCTGGATGACAGTAATGCAATGGTGCCTGAGCGGCTACTTTCCGCTCAACATCAGTTACAAGTACGTGCACGTATTTCTCGGGATGGTAGCGCTAAACCGCAAAAAGATGATTGGTTTGGCTTGAATTCAGTGGCGAACTTTACCGGTAAGCAGTCGCTGTCTGTCATCATTGATCAGCAAGAACCTTAAAATAATAACGGTGCGAAACATGGCAAATAACCTCTCTTACCGACTTGCAGCATTGAGTCTAGCGACGCTTGTTTTAGCAGGATGTGCGAGTTCTAAACCTGAGGATAGTCAGCAGACGTCACAGCGTAGTGACCCGCTGCAAGGGTTTAACCGTAAGATGTTCAATTTTAACTATGATGTCTTAGACCCGTATATTCTTCGCCCAGTAGCGGTAGCATGGCGAGATTACGTCCCGGTTCCGGCGCGTACGGGAATTAGTAATGTGCTCGGTAACTTGGATGAGCCGTCATCAATGGTCAACTACCTATTAGAAGGGGATGTTGAGCGCGCCGCCATTCACTTTACTCGCTTCTTCCTCAACTCGACATTAGGTCTAGGGGGATTGATTGATGTGGCGGGTAAAGCTAACCCTCAACTGGCTCGTGAACATGCCCATGGGTTCGGTAGTACGTTAGGTCACTATGGTGTGGGCTACGGTCCTTATGTTGAACTACCAGGCTACGGTAGCTTTACTATCCGCCAAGATGGGGGGGATTATGTCGATAGTCTTTACGCGCCATTAAGCTGGTTAACCATCTGGTTATCGGCAGGTAAATGGGCGTTGGAAGGGGTTGAGACTCGTGCACAGTTGCTCGATTCTGACGGCATTTTACATCAGCAAAGCGACCCTTATGCCTTCATTCGCAACGCTTACTTCCAGCGTTATGACTTCTTAGCGAATGGCGGTAAATTAAAACCGGAAGACAACCCTAATGCACAAGCCATCCAAGGTGATTTAAAAGATATCGACTCAGAGTAATCACCTTCCTACTCAGAGACTTTTGATTGAGTAAAACGCCCATATAGGGCGTTTTTATTATTTATAGGGCTATTTTTTTTATTCGCAATTACAGCGGTTTGCCGAGCACCCCCTCGCGCTAGGGTTGACTGAAGTTATGAGCTGAGGTAAAAAAGCAGATTCATGCGCAGGCAGTGACAGGCGCTGAATCAATTTCCCTTTCAGTAACGGTGCTTTATGCATGTTTATATAATGCGTCATGGCGACGCAGCGCTCGATGCGGCAAGTGATGCGCAACGCCCATTAACTCACTGCGGTGTTGTTGAGTCCCAACAAATGTCTCGTTGGTTAGCGTCACAGCAGCCTTCATTTGATCTGACCTTAGTCAGCCCTTTCCTGCGCGCGCAGCAAACACTCAACGCTTTCTCTGAGAATGTGACTAAGAGTGGTAAAGTTGAAACCTTGGACATGCTAACGCCAGCAGGTGATGCGCAAGCTGTTGGTGACTACCTTCAAGGCTTAGCGAGCGAAGGAGTAGAGAATGTGATGATCATCTCTCACTTACCGCTGGTAGGATACCTGGTATCGACGCTATGCCCAGAGCAGTGCCCCCCTATGTTTTCCACAGCAGGTATTGCGCACATTGATTACGATGCTAAATTGGCTCGCGGTACCCTATGTTGGCAAGAAAGTCCGTCGCGCTTGGCTGCTGCAATGTAATGTTTCAAGCTGATCGGGGGATCAAAAGAGGGGCATCGCCAGCTCATCAACTTCGATCAGCATCAAAATTGCCGCATTACCGCCGAACATCTTTGGCGCTTGATGAAAAGCCATCACATGAGGATGCTGGGCCAACCACAAAGGTGTTTGCTGTTTAAGGATATGTTTGCCGTGTCCGTGCATCACCGACGCACAAAAAAGACGCTCCCTTCTGCATGCTGCGATCATCGCACCTAACTCTTTTTTAGCTTGTTGCTGAGTCAGTCCGTGTAAATCTAAAAAAATCTCTGGGGTATAATCGCCCCGACGTAGTTTTTTAACCTCATAAGGGCTGACATCGGAGCGGGTATAACGCACTGGCCCATCTACCGCGAGCAGTGGTTGGTACTCATCAGAAAAATAGTGGCTGTTATCAACCTGTTCGCTGATCAGCCTTTTTTGAGGAAGGGCGCGTTCAATTTTTTTTGTTAGTGGGTGCAGGACGGTATCTTGTTTCATCCGAGGCGTATCCCCCATCAATGTTCTAAATAGGTCCAGATCGTCTTTATCAAGGGGGGCTTTCCGGCTCATCGTCGTTCCAGCTACTGAATTGTCATCCTGTCATTTTTAACGGCAATAGATTAAAAATCAAATTTCTCTTATCAATTACTCGGTATCGGTAAAAATAGCCGTCTAATGAAGCTGAATTTAGCATAAGTTCGTGGCAAACTAGGTAAAGTTTTGTTAGTTGCCCTGGAGGGCATGTGGATAAATTTTTTGCCGAAGAGGTGGTAAGCGACCTGCATACCATCCAGGATAT
>Ga0157363_1000184_pt1 | contig 47803 bp, 47 predicted proteins | sample AttsexASBM1_FD_111477 | JGI IMG/M metagenome (GOLD analysis project Ga0157363, IMG submission 111477) | Fungus gardens microbial communities from leaf cutter ant in Ribeirão Preto, State of São Paulo, Brazil - Atta sexdens ASBM1 | ecosystem: Host-associated > Fungi > Mycelium > Unclassified ... | reverse complement strand
TTATGATGTCCGGCTTCATGCCAGTATGATCACGTCGGTGGACGCGTCTTCGCCGCAGCGCATTGAGGATTTTGTCAGGCGAAATTATGGCTGGGAGGCCCGTGCTCAACGGCTGGCCAGCGAGCGGGATGAGCTTTTTTGTCTGGAGGATGCTTCCGGGAAGCGCGGTATATTGCGGCTGGCCAACCCCGCTGACTGTCCCGAAACAACGGACCTGCAGGTGCAGGCGTTGCAGTGGATAGCCCGGCAGGCACCGGATTTACCAGTGCCGAGGATCATAAAAAGTCGGACCGGCCAGACTGTGTTATTAAGTCAGACGCTGGATGCTCAGTCCGGGACGCCACCGCGTCTGACCTGGCTCAGCACCTGGCTTGACGGCGTTCCTCTGCGAACTTTACCGCAGAGTGAGACACAGTTCTTTAATATCGGTGTGATGCTGGCCCGTCTGGGACACGTTTTAAAAGACTTTCGTCATGATGGTGCGTTCCGGCCTTTAAACTGGGATCTGAGTCATATCGCTGACTGTCAGGTCTTTTTGCCCGGTCACTGCCCGGACAAAAAATGGAAAGCGGTTTATCAGTTTTTCGACAACATCGATACGCGGATTGTGGGGCCGATTAGAAACTTCAGTAAGCAGATCATTCATGCCGATATGAATCCGCATAATTTTGTCATGTCACCTCACGAACCAGCAAGTATATCGGGTATTTTTGATTTCGGTGATATGACGCATACGGCGCGCGTGAACGATATTGCCATTGCAGCAAGTTATCATCTTTCAGGTGAGAATCCGTTTGATCATATTATTCCTTTAGTGCAGGGCTATCATTCTGTCTTTCCGCTCGAGAGGGGAGAAATTGATATGCTGTATGACCTGATTATCGCCAGATTATGTATGACGATCGTCATTACCGAATATCGCGCTCGTCTCTATCCGGAAAACAGAAAATACATCTTAAAAAATACCCACTCTGCGTGGCTGGGACTTTCCCGGTTAATAACGATCGATTTTTTATCTGCCCGCAGAATACTGCGCGCGGCCTGTAACTGAGGGGGAATGATGAAACCTGCACTAATGGTCAATGCCTACGAACCGTCTGAAAATACCATCCTGGATCCCCATACCGCCGCGTTAATTGCGCGTCGGGGCCGTGTGCTGGGTCCCTCATATAAATTATTTTATAAACATCCGCTGCACGTCGTTCGCAGTGAAGGTGTATGGCTTTATGACCAATATGGTAAAGCTTATCTGGATGTTTATAACAACGTACCCGCAGTGGGGCATTGTCATCCCGCCGTCACTGACGCGGTCAGCCGGCAATTATGCACGCTGAATACGCATACACGTTATCTGAATGAGGTGGTACTGGATTATGCCGAACGGCTGGTCTCAACGTTTCCGTCAGACTTAAGCAATGTCATGTTTACCTGCACAGGCAGTGAATCGTCCGACCTTGCGCTTCGTATTGCCCGTTGCCACACAGACGGTACGGGCATCATTGTGACGGAAAATGCCTATCACGGCATTACCGCCGCGGTTGCTGAAATCTCACCGTCGCTGGGTAAGGGGGTGCCGCTGGGCGCTCACGTGCGTGTAGTCCCGGCACCCAACGCCTATCACCAGGGTGAGGGCAATACGGCAGATTTATTCACAGAGGCTGTGCGCAACGCCATAGCCGATTTGCGGCGCCACGGTATTCGTCCCGCCGCGCTGGTCACCGATACCATTTTTTCAAGCGACGGTATTTATTCCGGGCCGGCAGGCTTTTTACAGGGGGCAGTGACGGCGATTCGTGAGGCGGGTGGGCTGTTTATTGCCGATGAAGTTCAGCCTGGATTTGGCCGGCTGGGCACGCACATGTGGGGATTTGAGCGCCACGGAATTGTTCCCGATTTAGTCATCCTGGGGAAACCCATGGGCAATGGTCTTCCCATTGGTGGCGTGGTTGCCCGGCCAGCCTGTTTGCAACGCTTCGCCGGGATTGCCCGTTATTTTAATACGTTTGGCGGTAACCCGGTCAGTTGCGCTGCCGGGATGGCCGTGCTTGATGTTATCGAAAAACAACAGCTGCAACAGAACGCCGCTGAAACGGGCCAGTTACTGATTAACGGGCTGAATACGCTGGCACAACGCTTTCCCGTTATAGGCAATGTCAGAGGCAGCGGATTATTTATTGGCGCAGAGCTGGTCAGCGATAATGCAACTAAAAAACCGGCCGGAGAATATGCGCTGGATGTGGTTAACCGTTTAAGGGCGCGCCAGATTCTCATCAGCGCCTGTGGTAAGGACAGCCATGTTTTAAAAATACGGCCACCTCTGGTTTTCTCTGCCGAAAACGCGCACTACCTTCTTGCTGTCATGACCGACGTAATGGAAGAGATGTTTAATTAAGAATGATCGCCAGCACGCTTTAAAAATAACTGACTACCAGGAGAATATGACGATGTCGCTGTTCAAACCAAAGTATATTACGTTCGACTGCTACGGCACCTTGATCAATTTCGATATGGCCGGCGCAGCCAGAACACAATTTGCCGATCGAATTGACGTCAACGATATGGCGGCATTTGTTAAAGATTTTGCGGCTTATCGTCTTGATGAAGTGCTTGGTGCCTGGAAACCCTACGCGGAAATTGTGAACAATTCCGTCAGACGTACCTGTAAAAAATGGAAAATTGTCTGTCATGACGCGGACTGTGCGGCCATTAATCACGCTGTGACGACCTGGGGACCGCATCCGGATGTTCCCGCTGGACTGAGCAAGGTGGCCAGAGAGATTCCTCTTGTTCTGTTGACGAATTCGATGAACGATTTAATTACGCACCATGTGCCCAGACTGGGTGCGCCCATTCACGCGGTGTACACCGCAGAGCAGGCGCAGGCTTACAAACCGCAGATGAAAGCGTTTGAATATATGCTGGATCAACTGGGATGCGGGCCGGAAGAGATTATGCACGTTTCATCCAGCATGCGTTATGACCTGATGACGGCGCATGATATGGGTATTATTCATAAGGTTTTCGTGCAGCGCGGGCACGAACCTGGCACGCCGTTTTATCAGTATCATGAAATCAAGGATATCGGTGGCCTGGCGGGCGTGGTGGGCCTTTAAACCCAACACCGGGCACTCAGCCGATGAGCGCCCGGTCCAACGGTCCACGCTTCCGGAGAAAGGGCTATAAAACAGAAAGTCAGCAGGTCGTCTTATCTGATATGAAGCTGGATGACCTGCTCCCTGATAATTCACACAGAAGACTGTTATCATTGTCCGCTTTTCGCTCTTAGCGGACAATGCATGAGATAGATGATTGATTCGCGCCAGAAGTGAAAAAAGAGCCGACAGCCCGGTAAAGCTGCCGGCTTGAATTAACCAGTACCATTTTTTCTTTTAGGTAAGTCCGCGTTCACAGACAGTTATCGTCTCGCTTATCACTAACTTTAGTCCTTCTCAGCCTTAATCCCCGCCCGGACCTGTTCCGGACTTCCTTCATCGCCATGCATAGGGAAACCAGAAAAAACAGGCATCTGCGACATAGACCTTTTTGTGAGGCAAAAAGGTGACGAAATTTAACATCAGGCTGGATCTGAGATTTTTCTGAGGGTATGATTTTCGGACGATCGTGTGGCGCGATCGTAACGATCCTTTTCGGCGGGCTGTGGCGGTCTGCAGGAGAGGAGAGCACAAACCTCCGTGACCGAACATGCGCGGCCGCGGGGGCCACCGACTATCCGGATGGGACGTATTCGTAAAACGTCCAGGGTCAGAATCCGGCGCGCCCGGATTCTGAATGCAAAAACCCCCCGGTACTGCTCAACTTTGGCGGGCTGACAGTATCGGGGGGTTAAAAGCAGGCGCTGGCCTGTGAAGGATTATAACGCATGCATTTCATAAGACAACCTCTGTCCGCCATAAGTCGGGGACAGGGTGAATGACCAGATTTTAATCGGGTTAAACTGCCCGACCCCGGATGAAGCCAGACGTTGCAGCAGTTACCTTTCTGCTGCCGGCATTTGCCCCCCGACCGGGTGCGGCCTGGCTCCTGCTACGTTGCTGAAGTCTGTTTTCCGGCTGAACTTGTCGGAAAGGCCTCTTCACATCAGAACGGTATTGTTCGCGCGTGACACCGGCTTTAATGACGGTGGGCTTCCCCGCGTCTTTTTTCCGGCATTCCTGTTTACACGTCAGGCGGTCAGTGAAGACCGGCGACATACCTGTGGCCAGAGAACTGAACGGTCTCAGTCTGCCAGGGAGGCGCTGTCATGAAGCAGGGCAAACCGTCACGGCACTGGAGTCAGCTCAGCACCGAAGAACAGGTGCGTTTCTGGCAGGGCGTCGATGCCGGTGAAACGGCCTCGTTTCTGGTCCCCGCCGGACCCCGTAAAACCCGCCGCGTCAGGGGCGAACACTCCACGCGGGCGAAATGTGAAAATCCGCGGTGGTTCCGGCCGGCGCGTTACAAACCGGTGGGTGGCCAGATCGGCTACCTTTACCACCGCCTGGTGAAAACCGATCCGGAAACCGGCCTCAGTGAACTGCGCATGCGGATGTCGCTGCACCCCTATTACCTGATGAACCGCCAGAAGGCGGGCCGTAAAAACCACTTCAAACCGGAAAAAGCCCGGCTGCTGGATACCACCTGGCCGGTTCTGATCAGTTTCTGCGACAGGGGCAAACATTCTGTCGGCATGTGCACGTCGCGGCTGGCTCACGAGGTCAGTCCGAAAGACGAACAGGGCAACGTCATTCCGGAGACGGCCGTCACGGTGAGCCGCATGTCCCGCCTGATCAGCGAACAGGTCCGGTATGGCGTACTCGCGGTATCTGAAGAAAAAATGTGGGACCGCGAGTCCGGCCAGTGGCTGCCGAAGTACGTCTGGGTAACCGATACCGGTTTCCGGATGCTGGGCGCGGACATGGCCAGACTGGCAAAAGAGCAGGAAAAGGCGCTGCGCAGGAGCGAGGAACGCCGGCAGATGATAGCGGAAGGGCTGATGAGTGAGGATGAAGACATCTCGCCACAGGCCGCCCGACGTCGCTGGTACGACCGCAAGAGGATCGAGTCGCTGAATTACCGTCGCCAGCAGGGCGCGATGCGTAAGCGGGCCAGGCGGCTGAGCAACCATCCACGGGACGTGCAGGTGTTTGAGATGATGAAGCACCTGCGTAAAACGCTGCCCGCAGGCGAGCTGCTGTACTGCACGGATGACCGTCTTGAGAAGCTGGCCATCCGGCAGCTCTTCCAGATGCAGCTGTTTGAGGCACACGATACCCACGTCTGACGCGTAAACCTGACATACAGACCCATACCCCTTAACCGGGGCTTTTGCCGTGGTTTTTTTTCAGGCTCCGGCCACGTTTTCGCCATTATTCCCGTTTCACGCCGGCCGCGGCGTCGTTCATGCGCCGGCAGCGCGCGCAAAACCCCGTCGCCGTCCTTTTATCCACAAAAATCCGCAAAGGGATAACCTCAGAAAGCAGCAAACGGATATCAGATAATCTGCAAAACATTCATAAACACTGTTTAAGGTCTTCCGGATAAACCCGGAATAATCTCTGTCACCCGCGACATTGTGGATAAATGGAAAAGGCCTTCGCTTGCAGCGGCCGCAGGCGTCCGCGCCGCTCAGTATCTTAAGTATCTCCCGCTGACGCGGGCCCCAAAAGCACATCATTTTAGTTACAGCATACATTCATTCACTGTAAACAGCACTGGTGCAGTTCTGAGCCCTGAGTGCCCCTCCAGGCAGGGACCAGAGCCGGACCTGATAACCCATCGCCCCCACTGACCAGCCGCCGCCGCCCGGCCCACAGGGCCGGAACTGCAGTGGCTGATTAATGGGTGTTGTAACTAATGAGTTTCGGTATCGCTGTAGGTAGAGTTGCTTCTGCTTACAGTGAACACCCCCCTAAGCGTCAGCAGCAAGCTGCCGACGCCAAGGCCCCGGAAATCACGCCCTTCACGTCGCAGGCGCCGTGAAGCCCGCTCACCGGGGTTAAAGGGGTTACATAAACTTCTTCTTTGCTGAAAGCACGTAAGGCTGTTCAGGAAAAGGTAGGGTAGGACACGATTTATTCGGCTGTAACCGGCCTCGCCGGGCTACCGGCGCCATGTGGCCAGTTCACTCCGGCGGGCATCAGCTGGCGCCTACATGCGCTGTCGCGCATAAAACCTGATTCAGTGCAGGAGATATCCATATGCAGCACGTTGACGACGACGAAATCAGATCGACTTACTGGGAAGTGTGCAGACTAGCCGGCATGGTTGTCTATAGACGCAGCGGAACGCCGACATTGAACTCGCTCTCATCTTTGCCATTGAGCAGCAGGTGTTGGGGTTATTGTATATACCGGCACGCTGAGCATAAGGGAAAGCTCAGCAATGAATATGATCTGTCTGGTTTAGTCGAAAAGCTGAAAAAGCTGGCACCCGAAATTATTGAGGCAAGCGAAATGAAAAAGAAGGTGACCCGTAAAGGCGGTTTGACCAAAACAAGGGCATAAAAAAACCCGCAAAGCGGGTTTAATTATTACTGCATACTTTTGTCCCGGGGGGAGGCTTTCGCCCGCTAGACCCGTGGCACTCAGGAACTATGGTATACCTAAGGAAAATACGTGTCAAATATGACTCCCCAAGACATCCAGAGAATTCGGGACACGCTTTCAACCGCTCGCATGTCCACTTACGACCTCGCGGTAGTTGCGGGTGGTAAGTCTGCGCTCGATTTATATGCGTGGAATGCAGAAATCTCAGGCGCGCTTCTGGGGCCGCTTCACCTCTGCGAAATCGTTATACGCAATGCGGTTTCTGATGCACTCACCACAGTTTATCAGCAGAACTGGCCATGGAACCCTTCCTTTGAGCGAAGCCTGCCTCAACAGCGGAAAAATGAGCTCATTGCCACAAGAAACAGACATCCGAATACGGGAAAGGTAATCCCGGATCTTACGTTTTTTTTCTGGCAAAACATGTTCTCAAACAGGCACTTTGGTCGAATATGGGATCCTCATATTCAACGTATTTTCCCAAACCTGAACGCGCAGCAGCCAAACCAGCAGAAAAGGATCCATATCCATGATGAGCTGGATGCAATACGTGAGCTGCGCAACCGCATAGCCCACCATGAGCCTATTTTTAATCGAAATCTGCTGATGGACTACCAGAAAATTGTCGATCTGGTCATGCTAAGATGCCCGGTTACTGCACAATGGTTAATGGCCAATCAGACATTCACCACTGTGCTGGGAAAGAAACCCTGAGGATCCCGTCACCAGGAAAATTTAATGTGTGGGCCGCCAACGGCAGGAGCAATGCCGATTATCTGGACGGTGTTCCCATTATGACGAAGATCCTGAATGACGGTTTCGTAGACTGATCCATGGCTGTGACGTTCACAGTTCTTAATGCCAAGCCTGGCAGCCACCTGTATATCGGATTCGATGAGCTTGACGGTGTCTTACAATACCTGCAACTTAATTTTTTCTAACATATTTTAACCCATATTTTTATCCGATACTTTTGCCATATTAATTGCATTTTTCATATTTTTACTCATTTAAAAATTAAGTTTCAGTAGAGATTATCCATGGTTTGTACAATCCTTGGGTCCCTCTGAGCCTTTGTCAGATGGAGTATCCGATAAGTTATCTTTCCAAGCGCTAAAATTTTCATAAAAAATTGCCAGCAACCGCGCCTCCTCTAACTGAACCCTGCTCTTTATTCGAGATTAAACATCGAGTGGCCGATTTTATAGAGTAAATGAGCTAAGTCATCCCTTGTAACTCGCTGATAATTAGGTGCACAATATTGGGCGTAGATTACAAAAGCTACTGGTAAAAATTCATGAGTTCGCAAAACCTTTACGTCGATCATCTAGCGTGGTGTGGGCTTGTAGCACTCCGCATAGCCCACAAGGATGAAGTTGTAATCACACTTGCGCAGGAAAATCTGTTTTTATGCCACTGGCTCGCGATTGCAGAAAAAAAACGCCTTTTTCGTAAGGAACTGGCATCAGATGTCAAGTGGTTGCTTACTGAAGGGCATGAACCGACCTTCTAGGCAAACTTGAGTATCTGTGGAGAGCTAGCAGGGGGGATTTACTTGAGCAAAATGGCCTGTTTCGCTTACAACATGTTATTCACGCTATCAAACTCACCGGCGTTAACTATGGCGTACTGACGGAGACGGAATGGAAGGGTAAACACGCCGTCAAGATAAGTGAAACAGTGCCGGGGATTTATTTCCGGAAATCAGACCTAGATTCAGCATTTAACAGTAAAAGTAAACAAATAAAAGCTCTATCTGTATGCATTACTGCTAATTTACCCGCTGTTGACGGACTTTTAACCCGTGCAGGATGGATTCGAGAAAGTGGAGAAGAACCATCCACTAATCACCGTTTACTTGCAAATGGTGAGCCTTGCATGTCTGATGCAGAGAAGCAGAGAAGCAGATAACAACCAATTAGCCTATCCACAATATAATTTCAGGGAAAAATAATGCTGGGAACTATTTCAAAAGATGAACTTGAGAAGATTAATGAACTTTTCAAAATGACATTTAGAATCAGTTTGATAATAGGAGGCTTAGTTATGATGTCCTATTATTATACGATTGGTTTTTTTCCTTATGATCTGAGCATTGGTGATGGATTGCTGTTCATTGGGGTAGCCATCACTTTTGGCTTCATCGACATACTTATCACCACTCTTTTCTGCTGTGTAGGATTTAAGTTGCGAGGGTTGATGTTAGTTGCAAAAAAAATATACAAAAAAATCAGAAAAGAAAAAAACCAGAAGATGACCAGCTTACTTTAATTCCAAAGAAGACTGAAGGAGTAATTTGGATTCCTGCTCTATTAGGATGGTTTTATATTTTAAAAATTTCGATCAACGTTAACTTACTAAATACGATTACATCATTTATAATTTTAACATTTTTAGCATGGCTTTGTGCGCACAGCGTTAGCTCATATTGGGAAATAAGAGAGGAGGAATTTTCAAACTCCGCCCCGTTAAGCGTTAACAAAAAAAAACTAAAAACAATTTATCTCTTAGTACTTTTGTTTTCTCCTATGTTTATAGGAGGAATAATGCCAACAATGTCGACGGGAGCAATGCGACTTATGCAAATCAGAAAGGATAATGTAACCGTACACATAGCAACCCCATATACCAACTTTTTGGTGGAAGCAGGTGTTAATGGAGAAGCCAGCCCTATGGGTAAAGAGTATCTAAAATTCGAAAAAGTTGATGTGCTTTATACCGGGCCAGGTAAAAACACATTATTACGCTTCAGTGACAAAAATATGAATATCACGAAATTGACAATTCCCACGGATAAAATATATATACAGAATTAAACTACAACGTTTCTAATAAGGTTATGAAGTATTCAAATCCATTTGACTAACAGATGATAAAACACGAGATCTGCGTGGATAGCAGGGGGCGTCAGGCTTAATATTAAGGAGTGCTGGAAACATCATTTAACATAATTCACGTTATATGCACTTTAATTGAGAGTCCAATTTGATAATGTCACTTTTTAGCTGGTTCATAATGTCACCCAGATGCGGCGCGTTTACCACCTTCCTGGTAAGACCCGGCATTTCAACCAGTAAGTCGCTGTTCCAGATTACCGCGTCTTTTACCTTTGTTTGTGTCGTTTCGCCTAAGGCCAGCTGCTTCCGTCGCCTCATCGATACCTTCTGCGGTCAGCTTTCCGTAGTTCTGTCCCTTGAGCTACATCCCGTCGTGACAGGACATGTAGGGCTACTTTCCCTGTCGCCTCGACTCATCCAGCCCGCAGCAGACAATCAGTCAGTATCGACTTCTGAAAATACGGTGCGAATAGTGTCCGGTCACGAAATGCAACGCGCAGTACAGCCAGTAAAAGCTGGTCATCATCAGCGACCAAAGCAGAGGTTAAGTCAGTTTCCTGACAACTTACCTTTTCTTAAACAAATAACGGCCAGCCTTTAGATTATGCTTTTCGGGTTGAAAGCTGGATGCTGGTTTCTGAACTGTATATGCCGGCGATACGTCTTATCCTTCCCAGCGTCTGCTCGAAATCTTCAAGGTTATCAGCCCTGATTTCCGCCAAAAAATCCCATTTGCCGTTAGTGGTGTGCAGCGTATGCACAGCCGGTTCGCTGCGCAAATGTTGCAAAACTGACGGAGCTTTTGTTCCTTCCACGGCAATAGTCATCCAGGCCCTGATACGATTTTTTTCCACCCCGGGCCTTATTTTCACCGTATAGCCGGTGATAACGCCTTCTGTTTCCATCATCTCAATACGCTTCTGCACGGTTGCGCGCGAAACACGGGCCTTCTGTGCTATTTCCGTGACAGACATTCTCCCGTTGTCACGCAGCAAAGCAAGAATCTGGCGATCTGTATCATTCATGTTATCAAATTGAAAAAGTAAATGATCAATATGCGCATTAATCACACAATTTGCGCATCTTTACAACTTTTTTTGCCCATCGTGCTTTTTCATACTTAGGGAGTGATGAACAACTAAGAGAAAAAAATGACAAAATTTATTGATACAGACGCGATGGTTCAGATGGTCCGCCAGACCGGCGTCAGTGAATTTATCAGGAAGCTTGTTGACTATATTGAAGATGACTTTCGACGCTGGCCGGAATTCGATAAGGTTCCACGCCTCGCGAGCCACTCCGATATTGGCGTTATTGAGCTGATGCCGGCTGCAGACAACAGGTTGTATGGTTTTAAATATGTTAACGGCCACCCCGGCAACGCCCTGCATAACAAGCTGACCGTGATGGCTTTTGGCGTGCTGGCAGAGACCCGGACAGGTTATCCTGTGCTGCTAAGCGAGTTCACACTGGCTACCGCGTTGCGTACGGCTGCAACGTCCGTCCTTGCAGCAAAATATCTGATGCGTCCCGACGCAAAAGGTATGGCCGTAATTGGTAACGGTGCGCAGAGTGAGTTCCAGATTATTGGCTTTAGTCAGTTGCTGAGTGGGGTTGTGTGTTACTTCAAAACGTCTGGTGCATAGGTTGAATTCCGGCAGCTTGAAAGCGTACTGATCTCGCTCTGAGCTAAATAAAGGTCCGCTTTGAGCGAAAAGCGGACATTGCTAACAACGTTATGAATGAATCAACGGGGAGCAGGTCAGACTCTTGAGCAGGATTTTTGGCAAACAGCGTGGATTAGTGAGCACGCTGTTTCGGGGGAGCGCTGAGTTAAAAGCTAAAACAGTAAGGAATTCTCCTACTTTTTCTGAGAAACTAGAGTGGTAGTGTATTTTCGTTTAATTGAAGGAACGTATCCAATGAAAATGGATAAACCTGTGCCAGGTAAAAATGATAAAATTCTGATTAATAACGCAAGAATGAGAAAGTGGCTTTTGATTGGAGGTCTTGCAGTAGGGATTCAGGCGCTGTTGAGTATGTTTATCCATATTGGCTCTTATTACTATATCTTTCAAATGGTTATCGCCATTTCTTGCATTGGTTACGGCCTTTCAGTTACTTCTCAAATCCGTAGACTTTTACGCTCAGAAGGAGAAAAACAGTGAATACAGCAAAGATTGAGGAAGACCTTGCCAAAAATGGCTTTACTGTGAAAGATCTTGCTGCCATGCGTCAATATCTTGGAAAAGATGGTGCTACTTATCTGACGTTATTGAGCGAATTGAAGGGGCGATTCATTCTTTCCTGTGTGCTCATCGTCATCTTATGTGCTGTCTGGATTTACTTTGTTTTTAGAGGTGAAAAGGGTGACCTCATTTCTTTTTCCCTAACGATGCTGGTCGCAGCGCCCATCTTTTACTTTATGACCCCCATGAGGCTGGCTTTTAAGGCATTCAAATATATGAGGAAAAACTAGTTTTTTGTTTCATCGTAAAGGTTTTGTAGAGCCCCGTAATCGTTATAAATTTCAATACCCAAATCAAGCCTGGTCATATCCTTTATCCCTCTGACATAGTCAGAACTCAGATAGTAGTAGAGATGAAAAGTGTCTGGCTTGAGGACTAATCTTCCCATTCCGTATGCTGAAAGAAGTAAGTCCATGGAGGTATAAGCAATTTCACCTGTTTTCTTGTCAAAGCCCAGGAATTGTGCGCCAGCTACGTAACCTTTTTTTAGAAACCCCTGAGCATCGTCAGTATGATTAATGATGTTTTTAAACCCTTCCTGTGTACTGTTTGCCCCATGTAGGACAAGCATTGCCCCGAAACCGACGCCTATAATATTTCCTGTTGCAAACGAAGCAGCTGCAACACCGAACCCCGCAACCATTTGCATTCCGCCAAGTACCACACCTACACCATTAACTATGTATCCCCATACATCGCCATTTTTTACAAACTGTACTGACGCATGAAGTGCTGCGTATCCGGAGCGCAGCATCTGGTCTTGTATGGAAAGATTTTTGTGTACATCCTGGATGTTTTTCAGGCATTCCTGACATTCTTTCTCTGAACTTGCAGAGCGGATCGTACTTAACTGATTATCAATGAAGCGTTTGATATCATCCAGAAAAGCCATTTGCGTGAATCCGCTTCTGAGGTGGCTGAAGCAAGCTTCAGTCGCTTTGCTGTATAGCCGTTGTGCTTCGATATTTGCCATAGTAAGGAAATAGGTGGAGAATTTATTCTTATCCCAGTAGTTATCCATAACGTTACCTCTGCAGATGTAAAGGAAATTACCGGAATTTAAACAGATAACACCGATTACGGAAAGGAAGACTCCATGAGTACTGACATTTTTTTACGTATAGAAGGGATAACCGGCGAGTCGCAGGACGCTAATCATAAAGGCTGGATTAATGTTGACTCATTCACCTGGGGTGCTTCTCAGCCAGGGAATATGGTGGTTGGCGGGGGCGGTGGTGCTGGTAAGGTTCAGTTTCGCGACTTGTCTATTCAGGCGAACATCGATAAGGCCACACCTGCAATTATGCGTTATGTATCAAGTGGTAAACATATCAGCAAGCTTGAATTATCCATCTGTAAAGCCGGTGGTAGCCAGATAGAATACTGTCGTATCACCCTCGAGGATGTCCTGATAACCAGCGTCATGTTCAGTGGTGCCACTCAGCGTGATCTTATCGGTATCAATTATCAATTCCAGGCAGCTAAAACCAAAAACCAGTACTGGGAGCAGTCTGCCAGCGGTGGTAAAGGTGCTGAATCGCAGTCCGGATGGAATATAAAAGAAAACCGGGAATCCTGATTCAGTCATTGCTTCCTGCAGACATACAGGACAGCTTGGCAGTTTTGTGACCACCGTAAGATGCATCAGTGCTACAAAAACGCGGGACAAGATGAGTCTTTGGAGTACTGCCGGTACGTCAAGTCCTCCTGGTCAGGTTCCGACACCAGACCAGGAGTGTATTCCAACTCCACGTTAAATTGCCCCCCTAACGACATTACTAACTGAGCCTTGTATCTAATCCTGGGAGCAGGTCGGCGGGTTCCACCGCACCCGCTATTTATAGTATCGGCAGCAGTTGAGAAAACCACAACATGTAGTTATCAGCACCGCAACGGCGCAGGGCCGAGGGCGGTTCGGAAGAATTGGGGTTTTACCGAATCCGGCAAAAGATTGCTTCCTATAACGTCCGCTTCTAGCTGTGAGTTCAATGGGGCGATGCAACGCTATCCTTAATCAAGGGGGACGTTGCCATGAAACGAAGAACCCGGATTAACTACACGCCAGAGCAGAAGGTGATTATCTGGGACAGATATAAGCAAGGTGATTCCCTGCATGATATCGCCAGAATGTTCGACAGATTTCATTCTTCTATCATGCCCACAATCCACCAGACAGGTGGCTATCGTCCTCCCGTGCGAAAGCGGCACCGATTAGCGCTTTCGCTTGATGAAAGAGAGGAGATATCCAGAGGACTGGTAGCAAAACGCAGTATCAGGGACATCGCAGCCAAATTATCAAGAGCGCCCTCAACGATTAGCCGCGAGGTCAGGAGGCACGGAGGTGCCAAACAATACCGTGCAGCAAAAGCCGACACTGCTGCGTGGGAAAATGCTCTGAGACCAAAACCTTGCAAGCTAATTGAAAGCCCCGCATTGTGTAAAATTATTGCAGAGAAGATGCATCAGGACTGGTCGCCGGAACAGATCGCCGGTTGGCTGAAGCGCTGTTATCCGGATAATCAGGAAATGTATGTGTCACACGAAACGATTTATAAAACGCTTTTTATACAAACCCGGGGGGCATTAAAAAAAGAGCTGCAGCAATGCCTCAGAAGCGGAAGAGTGGTTCGTAGATCCAGAACATCATCGCTTAAAGGGAAAGGGTTAGGATCAATCCCGGATGCGATACCGATAAGCGAAAGGCCACCTGAAGTCGCAGACAGAGCCATACCGGGTCACTGGGAAGGTGATCTGATCCAGGGCTCGAAAAACTCCTATATCGTCACTCTCGTAGAACGCCATTCCCGCTTTGTTATGCTGGCCATAATCAGAGACAACAAGACCATAACGGTTATATCTGCACTCATCAGACAAGCCCGGGAATTACCTGCTGAGCTTTATAAAACACTAACATGGGATCGGGGGGCTGAAATGACCAGCCACACCCGATTTACTGTAGCGACAGACATTCAGATTTATTTCTGTGATCCACAATCGCCCTGGCAACGTGGCTCAAATGAAAATACGAACAGATTGCTCAGACAATATTTTCCAAAAGGGACTGACTTATCGGTTCACAGCCAGCAAAGACTAAACAGTGTTGCCAGACAGCTCAACGAAAGGCCGAGAAAAACGCCAGACTATGAATCACCCGCAGAGCGGTTTAGCCAGTGTGTTGCATCCATCGGTTGAACTCACAGCCATAAGCAGACGTTAGACATAAGTAGTATCCCTTTTTATAAGTGCATTATTTTTAATCAAATGAAAGCAATTCCCTTAAGTCACCTGACCATAATACCAGCGTTCTCCCGTAAACCACTCATCACGGTCCTCACTTCCATAATATTCGAGAGTGATACCGATTTCCTGTATGTTAGCGGGAAGAACGAGTCCCCACTCAGCTGCAAGGCTACGATCTTTGATCAAAGCCGAAGCGCCATTTTCAGAACGACCTTCAGTTATAAACCCTTGAAAGTATTCTTCGGATCGATAAAGACAGACCTCACTTGTAAACATATCAGGAAGACATACGACAGCGGTAATTCGAGGACTGTAATTCATACCAGCAGTAGCCGTTATGAGGTTTGAACATGCATTAATTGAAGCTTGCGCACAAGCCGCTTTGGTTTTAAGCGTGCTGCATTTCCCCTCAACAATATTAATGTCTACTGGAATTTTGAAATTCCAGTAATGCTCATCTTCTGAGAAAATGCTACGTTCAGGGTTGTGAAAAGTACTAGCCCAACGATTAAGAGCTTTTAGGCGTCGGGGAATATTTCTGATTTTGGTTCGATAGTCTCTATTAAGTCGTCTACTCATGAATAGTTTACTTTTTAGCTCGTCAAACAGTTCGAGTTGTGTCCCTACACAAAGCATTCTATCCTAATTTGTTCAGTTTATCGTTATGCATGTAATTTAACGCACCGCAATCGGTTTGCGAGAAATTATGTCCGCTTGTCGCTCAATGCGGACAATGCCTGACGATGACCAGATGCTTGTTTCATAAACGGATGCTGACCTGACTTACTGAAGGACTTCAACGAGGTACCGCGCCAGTCAGCAGCGCGGCACTCCGGTCAGAAATGCGTCCAGCCTTCGTCCTTGTTCGTTATGCCGGTGCCTGTTCCCGGCGTAACGAATTCCTGCCTTACGGGTTCAGCGACAACATTAACAGAAGACGTAATGGCCTGATTACCCAGACTGAATACGGATACGGCCTGGAGAAGCCGTTCGGCCTGATCTTTAAGGCTCGCAGCCGCTGAGGCAGACTCCTCGACCAGCGAGGCGTTCTGTTGCGTGGTGCTGTCCATCTCCGTTACCGCAATGCCTACCTGTTCAATACCGCGGGCCTGTTCGGCGCTTGAAGAGGTGATTTCCTCCACGGTGTCAGTCAGCTTTCCGACCGCAGAGAGGATGCCTGACATTGTTTCAGAAGCGTGCACCACCAGTTTGTTGCCTTCTTTCACGCTGTGCGCATTTGCCTCAATAAGCTGACGTATTTCACCGGCAGCTGTTGCGCTGCGCTGCGCCAGAGACCTGACCTCACTGGCCACCACGGCAAATCCCCGGCCGTGTTCACCTGCCCGGGCCGCTTCAACTGCGGCGTTGAGCGCAAGAATATTCGTCTGGAATGCGATTCCGTCAATCACGGCAGTAATCTCGGCAATACGGCCGGAGCTTTCGCTGATGGTCTTCATGGTCCCGGTAATGGCTCCGTTGGCATCGCTGCCTTTATTTGCCACATCGCGTACGCCCACTGCCAGTTGTCCCGCCTGCCGTGCGTTTTCCGCATTGTTCCTGACGGTCATACCCAGCTGCGTCATGGTTGCCGCTGTCTGCTCCAGTGCACTGGCCTGCTCTTCGGTTCTTTGTGAGAGGTCAGCGTTCCCCTGCGCAATCTGGTTGCTGGCCGATGCAACACTTTCCGCATTGCTTCTTACCTGACTGACGGTGTTAATCAGCGAATCCTGCATGTCACGTATGGCTGACAGCAGGACTCCTGTCTCATCTTTATGACCAGCATGCACAGCGCCACTCAGGTCACCCAGGGCCACTCGACGTGCAGCCTGAACAGCCTCCGTAAGCGGCCGTGTGATACTCCGGGTAATGAACAGTGCAGATATGGCGGCGAGCAGTACTGCAACAATACCTGCGGTAATGAGTATCATCAGTGCTGACGAACGGTCTGCGCGCGCCTGTGCAGCAGCGGTAATCATCCGCGCTTCCTGATGGTCCTGCAGTTGTTTCAGGGAGGCCATGAATTCCCCCTGGCTCTGATAACGCGGACCGAAAAGCAACCGCGTGGCTTCGTCGCTCTTACCGTTTTTTGCAAGGGTCACAACTTCATCAAGGAAAGGCAGAAAGAGGGATGCCCGGTCAGTGAGACGCTTAAAGATTTCCAGCCCGGTGGGTGAGTTAACCTGTTTCCGGAGCAGTTCAAGCAGGCCGTCAAGCTCATGCCTTTCGCTGCGGTAGTCACTGATGGCTTTCTCTCTCTGAGACTCGTCCCTGAGGAGAATTGCATTGCGTGCGAGACGGCTCATGTCTGATGTGAGATAGCGCAGAGACTGGGAGGCGGAGGATTTACTGTAAAGGCTGCCTGAAATGTCATCGTTCGCACTGCCAAGTGAATTAATTTTAAGGATGCCAATCAGCACCATGATAATCACAAGCAATGCCATAAAGCCGAAGGCCGCACTGAGTCTTATGCCTATTTTTATATTATTCATAAAGGTTCCCTGATGTAGGGTATCAGCACTGATGTATTGAGGCGTCAGTGCTGATACAGAAGCTCTCCTGCGCTGCAGGAGGACGATGTAGCACATTTCCGCTTTTTTTATGACGGAATTATTACTATCGGCAGCGATTAAAGAATGTTCATTCTGACTGTACCAGACCTGAAAGCCGGGGAGAGCGCATGGCTGTTTCTGAGCCAGCGTTAAACCGGGCTGAGCAGCGAAAGGAAAGGCGGTAAGCACTACTTTTCAGCCTTACAGGCAGGAAGAAGATTGTAATTCCCGCATTTCACTTATTGCGGATCTTCCCTGACAAGCCTGTCCGCTCTGTGCCAAAATCAGACGTTAGAAACACTGGGCTGATTTAATCAATGGGGAACATATCATCATTACTGCTCAATTCTTTGAGCAAAAGCATTCAAGACTATCTGTTTACCAGTGCCTGTCAGAGCAATTTATGGGATGATGAGGGGAGGACTATGGGAGAAAATGCGTGAACATAATACCAATCCGTCGCGACTCCAAATGGACTGCTTTGGAATTCTTTGCTGGTATAGGTCTGGCCAGAGCCGGTATGGAACAGGCAGGGATCAAAACTGTTTGGGCAAATGATTATGATTTAAACAAAAAAGCAATGTATGAAGGCCACTGGCAATCCGGAGACTTCCTACTTGCTGACATTCATTCTTTGAAGAGTGAGGAATTACCTACCGCTGATATCGCTTGGGCATCTTCCCCCTGTACAGATCTGAGCTTGGCGGGTAAACGTGTTGGCCTTCGTGGTGGTCGTGAGTCGTCGGCCTTTTTCGGATTTACAGATTTAATCGCAGGAATGCATGATCGCCAACCTGAGGTGATCGTGCTAGAGAACGTTATCGGACTTGCCTCCTCCCACGAAAGAGAAGACTTAAGAGCCGCAGTAAAAGAGTTTAACACTCTGGGCTATTCCGTAGATGCAATCACACTGGATGCACGCCGATTCGTTCCTCAGTCACGTCCCCGACTTTTCATTATTGGGGTAAAGAATCCTGTTAATGGTGGCGAACAGGATACTTGCTTGAGACCTGACTGGCTTTCCTGGCTTCATAAGGATCCAGAACTAAACACGTTTATGATGCCATTGCCGAAAGCACCTGATCTCCTGAGTAATGGTTTTACTAACGAAATTGAAACTGTCCCAGACAATGATGTGCGCTGGTGGAGCGCGGATAAGGTAGCTCTCTTTCGGGAATCGATGGCGACCGTACAACGCGAACGTCTGGAGCAATTTGTCAGTATGAGCGGCATTACAGCTCGTACTGCGTATCGCCGTACGCGGAATGGCATCCCAGTATGGGAAATGAGGCCTGAAGATATTTCCGGTTGTCTCCGTACACCTCGTGGCGGTTCTTCTAAACAGGCTGTTGTTATGATGGGTAATGGATTACTAAAAATTCGCTGGATGACCGGCCTTGAGTATGCACGTTTGATGGGGGCCGGATGGTACACACTTGACAATTTGCGTGACTCGAATATTCAGTACGGCTTTGGAGATGCTGTTGTTGTGCCAGTGGTCAGCTGGGTAGCAAAAAATATGATAACCCCTCATCTTGAGGCCTCAGCAAGCTCACATGGAAAATTAGTGAATGAACAAGCTCAACCCTACTGATGCATACCTGGAAGCGGCAAAAGATTGGTATGAGAATCAACGTGCTCAAAATGGCTCGATGAATACCAATGTCATGAATGCAGGTTTGATTGTCTCTCGAATGATGGCCGACGGTATGCCTATCACTGATGAGCGACTTTACAGTGACGGTAAAAGTCAGGTACGCGGTTTGAGTGGACCTGCTATCGCAAAGATCCTCGAGCAACATGGTGAAACGCGTATTTTCACGCGAGAGGGTGGCCGCACCTCAAGAGGAACCGTCTTTCTTGCTGCAGCTATCAGAGACGTTCTAAACGACACTGCAATTTCAGTACGTGATCCTGTGGATGTAGTTTACGTTTCATCCCAGCTTGAAATATTTTTTACGAAGTGTGTGCGGCTTGATTACTTCGACAAGCAGAGAATCACTGTTGATATTGATCATACCAAACCTCTCTCTTCTGTCGTCAACGATATTCTCAGAGCAGCTGCAGAAAGATCTGATAAGCCAACGGGTGCCGTACTTCAACATCTCGTAGGTGCCAAACTACAGTTACGTTTTCCGGAAGAGAAGATTGGTTCAGACAGGGCTAACGCTGCTGATATGCATACTGACCGAGAAGGCGATTTTCAGGTAGGTACTACGGCATTCCACGTCACCACAGCCCCCATGGAAAAACTGATTGCGCGTTGTGTCGAAAACAAAATTGCAGGATACAGACCGGTTATCTTAACTACTGAAAGTAAAGTTCAAGCAGCAAGACAAATGGCCGATAACGTAGGCATGTCCGAACAAATATCTGTACAGTCCGCTGAGATTTTTATCGGTACTAATATTGAGGAAATTTCAACTTATGATGGTGACCGCATTCGCGAAGGTTTAGCCAAGTTGATTCGAACATATAACTCTCGTATTGAGCAGATTGAGATTGATAAATCCTTGATGATTGATGAACCTCGATGGATTATTAACATATTAGAACGAGGCAGCTAATTTTAGCGTCCATTCCAAGCTATTCTCTTTATGGTGGTCATAATAAAAGCTTACTCTCTATAGCCGCTTAATTGAGAATGTCATTCAATTGTATTAGAGAATCATCAACAGTAGTCTCTCCGCCCGGAGCACTTAATGCTGCTTAATTGCCGTTAGCCATATTTGTGACCTGCTCCCCTTTGATTCACACAAAATGCTGTGAGCAATGTACGTTGTTCGCTCACTGCGGACCTTCGTACTTGGTCACTTGCCCGCTTCGTGCTGGAAGCTGATGTTACTCTCTTCATGGTATGTTAGCTTGCAGGGAATAGGTCACAGTGCTGTTCCTTTTGAAAAAAAAATTTTCAGCATGCCAGGGGATGCCAGTCACTTTCAGTCAGAAGAGAAGCGTAAGCCGTGTTTTCGGGAACAGAAGGAATAAAGATACCTCGTTCAGGCAGTTCCTGCGGTGCGCCTCAGCCATGTCCTGCGGCGAGCGTGCACACCTGTTGCATAAAGTCACGGTTTTCAGATTTCCGTTATGTGCTGTGACAGGACGTTTTTTATGGCAGTGAGCTAACTTAGAGTGTTAACTTCGCATTCACCAATGCCTGTCAGGAAAGTATTTAAGGTAATACAAAAAAACACAGAGAAACGTTTCGTTTATTTATCCTGAACCGGGGTGCAAAGAAATATCAGAAATTATCATTAATCTTTTTGATGTGTCTTCAGTTTCTGCTCTGCTGGTCACCCTTAAAAAATGGCTGTTTTATTGAAGGTGTTAATCGGGGGTTAATAACATCAGGACAAAAGGCAAGAGCAGTTCAGGTAAGCGGTTTTTTACTCTTTCTTTCCGAACTTTCTTAGTATGCCCGTAATATCAAAATGACTTGTTGACTGGTCTGAACGTTTTAGCCTGAACATAATTAACAAGAGACTCTTCATTGTTACGTTTTATGCATCTAAAGATAAAATCACACGGGCCGTTAGGGGTTGTGAGGTATCACTTCATATATGAATGCGTCATCCATTTTGACAGTGGGACCGCAAATGACAGGCAGGCTGCAATCTTATAACAAGGAGCACAAGCATGGTTTTATTTCAGAAAACTAAACTTTCTCATCGTTTGATAATAATGGCAGGTTTTTTTCTTCTCTTTATTTTACTTGTTTCTGTCATCAGCGTTTTCTTTATGAAAAAAACCGCGAACGACGAATGGAACACCTATGAATCCCGGCTGGTGCCTGTACAGGTTCTTAACGATGCCGCAATTGAAATGGGGCAACACTTCAGGCGGGCGTATTCCTATATTCACCCCTCAGGTTCAGTCACAGAGGCTGAATCCCGTCAGAATACACGGACTCTTAACCAAAAATCTGAGATGGTGATTCAGAAGGCGGTGGATTATCTGCAAAGTACGCATGACGGGGAATACAAAGCACAGGTTCAGCAGGTCATGAACAACTGGCCAGCCTACAAAGCCTCCATGCAGCGGGTATACACACTGTGTGATGAGAATAAAATTAACGAAGCCCTCCAGGAAATTGCGCAGAATACCGACAGGCTTCAGTCTTCCGTAAGAAACCCGCTGCGGGAGCTCGTAAAACAATATAATGCCTCTGTCAGGGACGCTATGTATGAGAGCGCTCATCTCGTTAACATGACCGCGCTGATCCTCGCAGTGCTGACCGGCACCGTGTTCTGTGCCGGTTGTGTCCTGAGTATGCTTATTTTCTTTTCGGTGACGCGCCAGCTGGGCGGTGAGCCCGCGCAGGTTCAGGTGCTGGCCGCCACCATCGCCGCCGGTGACCTGACCACCCCGGTCACCCTTCGCCGCAACGACACGACCAGCCTGCTGGCCTCCCTTGACGGCATGCAGGCGAACCTGCGCGGCCTGGTGACGCAGATAAAGGACACGGCAGCGTCCGTGGCGCTGGCCGCCGACGAAATTGCACAGGGCAACACCGAACTGTCTTCCCGTACCGAAGAACAGGCCGCCGCGCTGCAGGAAACCGCCGCCAGCATGGAGCAGCTGACCGCCACGGTGAAGAGCAACACTGCCGGTGCGCAGCAGACTGCGGAGTCCGCCCGCGAGACGGCGCGGACGGTCGACGCCGACAAGGCAAAGGTCACTGACATGACGGAGACGATGCATAACATTCAGGCAAGTGCGCTGAAGGTCCGGGATATTACATCGGTGATTGAGAGCATCGCGTTCCAGACCAACATCCTGGCGCTGAACGCCGCCGTTGAAGCGGCGCGCGCCGGGGAGGAAGGTCGCGGCTTCGCCGTGGTGGCCGGTGAGGTCCGTACGCTGGCGCAGCGCAGCGCCACGGCAGCGAAGGACATCAAGACCCTGATTGAACAGGCCGTGAGTCAGGTGGAAAGCGGCGTGGAGGTTGCCACTGGCACCGGGCAGAGCATCCTGAAAATCGTGGATATGGTCGGTGAACTGGCCGAATCCATGGACACGATTGCGCTGGCCTCGTCGGAGCAGATGCAGGGGATTTCGCAGGTCAGCGTGGCCGTGAGCCAGATGGACGGCGTGACGCAGAACAACGCGGCGCTGGTTGAGGAGTCGTCCTCGGCCTCCCGTTCACTCTCAGAGCAGGCGCACGCCCTGCGGGGTATGGTGGAGGCGTTTCGCGTCTGAAATGAATGTACCGGCTCTGCTATTTCAGCGGAGCCGGCAGAAAGCTGATCGTGATTTGCACTATACGGGGGTTATCTCAGGGCTGTGACAACCCTTCAGCCAATCTTCCAGAAAGGGCGGGAACAGATTTTTTCCACATTCCAGTAAGTTACTTTATTATTTCCGTAAGCTTTAACAACATCATCAGGGCTGTCTGATACGTCTGGTCTGAAGCTGTCGGGAACCTGAACGGCACGGCTGCCTGAAGATACATAATAAGATTTCCCGGCCTCCGGAATGACTGAAGAGTCCGTATTCTCAATAAACCTCCCGTCATTTCTGATCTGAGATACGGAATAAAAAACGCCGGGTTTCACCCTGGCCGTTATCACGCTCCCTTTTGCTTTGAAAAAATTGGAGTCGAGCTCGTAACGATCGGACATGTCGTAGCAGCTGTCTTTATTGTTATAGACATAAGATGCCAGATAGATTGTGCCCACGTTTCCCTGACTGTTAAGGACATACAGTGTCGCAGCGTCAATTCCCCCATAGTTTGTGTAATTCAGAGGGAGGACTTTTGCGCAACCATTCAGTCCCAGAGAGAGGAGGCATAACAGTATCAGCCTTTCAGATTTCATATCGTCCTGCACTGGTTAATGTATGATTTTCGCCGGTGTTCAGTAAATATTGAGTAAGCAGCTAATATATCGGCATAAACCTGCACTTCTTCAGTCGCATCTGAATCTTCCCGGTTCCGGAAATACAGCGTGTAAGGCATTCTTTATAGTAACTCGCGCCCGACAGACTGTTATCGATTCAGATAGTCGTCCTGATTATTGGCAGGTACGCCCCCTGACGCTGAGGGAGGCGCCTTCATACGCTTGCGGTTCATTTGCCGGAGGCCATTCAGGCATCAAACCTTATCTGGTTAAGAAAAGACGCTTCAGATTAGCCAGCATATTACCGAGCAGGACAAACGAACGCTGCTGGCTGGTAATACTGATAAATAAATCTGTGTCTGCCTCTCTCAGCCACTGTTCAAACCCTGTCATGCGGCAAATGTCCGAGACCTCTTCAAAATACGTCTTAAGATGTTCAAGATTATTGAGATAAACCGGCAGTGAGGGGTAGGCCTGAGTACTCATCTGTTCCGTGAGCGTGCTGATATGCTCATGCAGCACCACAAGCTCCCTGTGCTTTTCCACAAAATCAGGATAACTGTTCATATCCCTTTCCTCCTTTAAGAATGTCGTGCGAATGCAACATGGCGTGCCGCCGGTCCTGACCGGCGGCTATGTGTTTTATCAGAACTTCGTCCAGTTTTCGTCGCTGCTGTGCAGGGTTTCTGCACGCGGCTTTAACGTTACCGGCTTTGGGACAGGCCTGCTCTGGTGCGGCTTTTCGCCGGGCTTCCGGACGGGTTCGCCCCCGCTGACCGTAAATGCGGCCACCAGTCCGTTCAGCGCCTCAGCCTGGCCGGTCAGGGAACGGGCTGCGGCGGAGGCCTCTTCGACCAGCGCGGCGTTCTGCTGCGTCACCTCGTCCATCTGGTTGACCGCCTGATGAACCTGACCTATTCCCAGAGACTGCTCCTGCGCGGCAACCGAAATTTCGTCGATCAGGTCGGTTACCTGACGGACAGCATCATCCATCCGCGTCATGTTCTCACCTACGTCGCCTGCCTGAGAGGCCCCCGCTTCAACAAAGGCAATGGAGGACTCAATCAGCGCCCTGATGTCACGCGCGGAGGCGGAAGAGCGCTGCGCCAGATTTCTGACTTCGCCGGCCACCACCGCAAAGCCGCGACCCTGCTCACCGGCGCGGGCCGCCTCGACCGCCGCGTTCAGAGCGAGGATGTTAGTCTGGAATGCCACCCCCTCAATCAGGGCGATAATGTCTGTGATTTTAGCCGAGCTGCTGCGGATGTCGGACATGGTTCCAATCATGGTACGGACCCTGGCAGAGCTGTCATCAGAAATTTCACGGGCATTCTTCGCCAGCTGGCTGGCCAGCCGCGTGTTTTCGGCCGTCTGTCGGACCGTTTCACTGAGCTGGGACATGCTGGCGGCGGTCTCCTCCAGTGAGGCGGCCTGCTCTTCGGTTCGCGAGGACAAATCGTCATTGCCGGCGGCTATCTCGGCTGATGAGGTGCTGACGGAGTGTGCGGCCTGCTCCACAGCATGCAGTGAAGTGGCAACGTTGCTGACAAGGTGGTTGAACGCCTTCGCAGTGAGTCCAATCTCATCACGGCGTGAGTCGTCAGCCCTGAGGGTCAGGTCCAGATTTTCACTGGCGTTCTCCATCACGGCACGCATGCCGTTAAGATGGCGGCGGATGGCCAGAATAGTCCTGACCGTGAAGAAGCCCAGTACAAGAATGGCCGCGGCAGAACCCGCGATGAGTGCCCACAGGGTCTGGTGATAGATGCGCGTATTCTGCGTTTTGTAGGCGTTACCAATGTCAACGTTAAGCTGACGCTGCTTCAGATAGTCGGCAATCAGGCTGCGGGTCGTGGCACCCACGCCGTCATTGCCCTGAATGGCGGGCAGGGCGACATCGTCATTCTGCGCCCTGGAGCCGGCCAGAAAAACCGGAAGCCTGGCCCGGATTTCCTTAATCTTATTCAGTTCACCCTCGGTCATCTGCCGGTCCGCCTCGTTGGAGACGTCCACGTCGAGATAGTGCCGGGTATCTTTTACCAGCTGGTCAATACTTTCGTTTATCTCTTTTTCGAACTGAGCCTGCTGGCTCAGGCTTTTTGAACTCTGATGCCGGTAGAACCAGATGATGAGCCTGTTGCTGCTGTTAATCAGGTCATCAATGTCGGTAATAGATGGGATGGTGTTTTCCTGCACGTACTGAAAGCGGGACTGAAACCCCGTCGCCACAGCGACGGAGGCTGTAACGATGGTGACCAGCGATATCGCCAGCAATGAGAAGGTCAGAAAAAGACGCTGTGAAATAGTCATGATTTGCTCCGGTGTTATCAGAAAATGGTAAGTCAGCGTTTACCTTCATTAAGAGTTTCGGGCGAAATCATGCGGGCTTTAGTTACAAGTGTATGGGGATGTGTTGGCTGTGGTTAAGTTAAACCAGAAAGTGTTCCCTGCAGTATTTACTCACGACCCGGGTAATCCGTTAATCTCTTGCGCGGTTGGGGTTCGTTTTGTGCCAGAAGCAGACATTATTAACATCGCAGTGTGTTAATCGACGGGGATCAGGACACCACTCTTTGCATTGAGCGGCCCTTACTGTTTCGACACCGGGGGCAGGTCAAAGTCAGCTGTGTATTACAGTTTATCTCATTAAGGAAAAATTCTCGTGCAAATGAGTACTGTTGCAGATAGTTCAAAGTCTTATGATTAATGTTAAAATAAACCTGTACAGTGATTGTTTTATTGTATAAGTTAACCCTATACACTCAGCGTAAAACCGGTACAATAGGAATCCTTATGCAATATAAACTGCCTGTAACCGGCGTGAGTCAGGATGTCCCGTCATACTTTAGCCGCGCATCATTGCCCTCACAGCAGGAAACGCTGGGTGCGGTTGTAGTCGAAATTCTCAGGGCGGGTCGCTCCCTTAACCGTAAGGCGATATGCAAACAACTTATTGTACGAATGAGTAATGCATCCTCCCCTCAGCAGGAAGAGCATCTACAGGAACTGTTGAGGCTTTTGTTCTGAAACTGGCTGGAACCTTCTGAAAGGGACTTTGCGGCAGAGTGGCTGACCAGATTTTCAGCCAGCAGGCAAAACTTATTCAGAGAGTAGTAATGAAAAACACTAAAGACGAAATGCTTCGTGACATTATCACGGGAGAAGCATCTCTGGCATCTTTCGAAGAAAAAGGCAGTATTACTTTTGAAGGCCTGCTTGAGAAGCTTGATGCAATAGTAAGTTCTTCTGAGAGTGAAGACAGAGTTCGTGCGGCGGGCATGGCTATCACCCGGCTCAAATCAGACATGGCAGCACGGTGTGCTTCGGGTGGTAATGATGATGAGCATTCCGTATATTCTTCTGGCGACCCGGATGAAACTCCCCGTAGCTGATACTGCAGCTGTTTTGAGTATCCTGTCAAACATCCGAATTACCAAAGGCATAACTTAAGTCATGCAACAGGCACCAATAACAAGTGGGCAAGAGTTGTCAGCTTTCCTACTGCCGATAGGCGATCAGTATGAAGATGAAAAAAAGATTTTATGTGAAACTGTGACGTCTCTGCTGGTCAGGTCTCGCAGCGTGTCACGACGGACGATCATTTTTTATCTCATTGCGCAGATCGAAAGTACAAATGACATAGTCAGGCTGGATATCCTGCGCAACTGTCTTGAACTGGTAACAGGCCCGGATGCCTTTCAGGGAAATTGATGCAAAGGATGAGAGTGGTCTTCAGTGCATCTTTTTCAAAAGGCGCGTAATGAGCCTGCTGCAGTCATTGCGTGTCTCTGCATCCACCGAATCGTCGCTCATGTTCTGAAGCTCTCTGGTCAGATCTTCAGGCATAATTACGCTACCGCTTTTGAGAAGTTTATTCACGGTTCTGCCTACGAGCGCCAGCACCTCTTCTGAGATTTCCTGCTCATGGTTTTTCAACATGTCTCCTTCGGGTGTATAAACATACAGTGTATCATTTTCGCACCTCCTCACCAAAGCCACATGATGATTCATTAGTGCCATTTTTACGCAAGCAAAGGCAGCCAGCCGCAGGAAGAGATTAAGCTATCTGTAATAATTTTAAATGATAAAGCTCTACTCTAATCAGACTAAAATGCCGATATTCGATTTATCTTGCACAAAGAATGCAACTGTTCTGGTTTAAAAAAAGCGTATCCATTGTATGAACTGATTTTCAGTCAATCCGGATGCATATATCAGGTCTGGCCAAAACGACTTCAGTCTGTTGCTGGCGCAGCCATTAATCGATCATATGGAGGTTTTACTGTGATACTTCAGGATGACGAGCAGGGTCACTTAATCATTGGCGAAGCGGCATTGCAACTGGCCCTGGCTGACCGGGAAATTAATATTGCTTCTCTGATTAATGAACTCCGGCATATGGCTACTGACGACTGTAGCGACGATCGACTGAGTCAAATTTCTGAGGCAAGAGCATGGCTGAGAACATTCATAACGCCTGATAATGTCATGCCGAATGTGCCTTATCTGCAGACACTGGCAGGACTGAACGAAGAGAAGAATTAACGCTATAGGCGTACTCCGGCCCTGGTCAGAAGAAGCCTCTACAGAAACGGCCTAAAAGTCTTCGCGCCAGCACGCGTCACGACAGAAGAAACTATCATAGGCGGCTCGCTTCCTAAATTCTTAAGTCCAAATCCCTGAAAGCGGCTAATGAGTCAACCATCGCCTGTATTGCACTAATCTTGAACCTTATGGTTGTTCTGCTTAGCAGGCTCAAGAAGTTTATCAATACCACTTTCCCGAACCTCACCCGATGAACTAACGTCGCCTTTATCAGAAACCCGTATCATTACAGAAGAGCATGCCATACGCTTTTCGCTCATGGCGGGATCATTAGCACCCACTGTCCGCTCTGTGCCAGGAGCGGACGTTTCACACTTCTGCTTATGTAGCAAAAATCGGTCGGCTTCTAATTTTTATAGTATTAAAATCAATGGGTAAGATAAAATGAAGGTTGATTGGAGTTTCATTTAGTTACATAGACCCAACGTTCAATTGATAATGGACCCAGAAATTATCACTGCCAAGGTTCATGTTAAAATTCAGGAAAGGGAATATTAGATGCCATCTGTATACACGCTCAATGAGCTGCTCGGGTTGCTTGTATTTTCAGAAAAATATCAATTTCTTCACAATGATCTGGACTGCATGATCATTGCATGGGCTGAAGATCAAATTATCGAAGGAAATGATTCGGAGACTCTTTTAATCCTCGCTTCACTGGGGCTTGATAATCAACCTGAACGGGCCGAGGTTGAATTATATATATCACGGTACATGGCAGAGCAGCAGATAAACCTGCCACCCCTAAAAACAGCAGCATTGGTCTGGATCAAGCTATTTATGAGTCAACTTTCCCAGTGCGCTTCCATCCATGATGCAGAGCAGAAAATGTATTTTCTGGTGTGTCATTGGCTTGAACCTGACGTAAAGATTTTCACTGCAGTAGTCGATACCTTGAAATCGCTTTACTGGCATCTCTTTGATGAATGGGAGGGACCTGGCACAAGCGAAGCCGTAAGGATGGAGGAGTCAGAATTCTTTGAGTTGATTAATCGTGCAATGTTGCCCTATTCACGTAAAATTGAGAACCCAGATTGGTTGGATCTGCTTGTTCGGTAATTTTTTCCAGTAACCTGAAAGGTGTGACCTTAACCCAGTTAATTGATGCTTCGTGATGTTAGTAATGCCTTAACCAGTTGTGAGAACAATTGCGAACTTCCGCTTCTCGCTCAGTGCGGACTGTCAGCCTAAAGCCGTCTGCTAAGTGCCAAAAGAGGACCTCTACCGAATTTTTTGTTCATATCTACCTTCAGAGTCATCGTAGTTTTACTAAAGAAATACATTAACTGTTTTTTAATTTAAACTTATAATGGTTGCACACATGGGATTTATATATCAAAGAATCATTAAAACTCTTTAATACTAGGTGGATAATATGGCATTGGATAGCTGGAACGAAATAGATAACTACACATTAGATAGCGAGGACTATTACTGTGCATTTCTGGATATTTTAGGGTATAAAAATAAGTCTGATGATTTTTTCGAAGGGCGTTTTAACCTGCACGGAAGGTATGAAAGGGCGCTATCTTCATCATTGGATTTGTTGAAGACTTCTCTCCAATATGGATCAATTGATGCAAGCAGGCTGGAAGTTAGGTTTTTCTCTGATAGCATTATCATAACGCACCCCAAAGATATAAACAAAGAAAGTTCTTTGTTTATTATATTGTTCTTCTGCAAGGTATTGTCTGCCCACTTGAGTTTTGACGGTCTATTCATTCGGGGAGGGATTTCTCAAGGTCCACATGTTGAAAGAATGAACAAGAGTCTTAATTTTTCATTTTTATCCTCTAAGGCGCTTGAAAAAGCTTACATGCTGGAATCTATAAAGGCAGTTTACCCAAGGATATTGATTGATGATGAAATAATTCCGGATGTGAGCGGGCACAATTTCACAATGATTGTTAAAAATGCCACGAGCTATATGGTCCATTTCTCACCTCAACTTATCAATAGAGAAGGAAATAATCAGTTAGAAGTGAAACTTGAAATGGATGAAATATATGATAAATATAAATCAGAAACCAACCCTCGTGTTGGAGATAAATACGAGTGGCTTCTCGGTTATTATTACTGGACTTTATCAATAACCCCAAGGGCAAACATGGATAAATTTGAAAAATTTAAGAATAAACATATCAATGAGTTTGAAATGATATTTCCGATTTAGGTGGGTGCTTTTCATATACAAGCATTATAGATATAGTCCGACTTCTTTTAGCAAGTAAGTCGGATTGATTCTTGGAAAATTGAGTTACAGGAAAATAGCGAAACGCAGCATGTTTTAATATACATCTTTGACAGTACTTAGCAAAGCACTCAACACTGCACCGAACACATGCGATGTCCGCGTCTCGCTCACAGAGGCCCTTCTGTACAATCCTTTTCGCCATCAGACCCCAGCCGCAGGCCCGAAACGCATCATTTCGCAGTTCGGCGAAGCTTGCCGGCTTAGCCGGTTTGACCTGCTCCCCGTTGATTCATTCATAACGTTGTTAGCAATGTCCGTTGTTCGCTCATAGCGGACCTTCAGCTCAGTCAGCCTGTCCGCTTTGTGCCAGAAGCTGACGCTCCTGTAAATGCATACTTCCGTTATCTGCCAGTCGGTACAGGGCTTGTGTGTGACAGGGTACCAACCCCGTACGCTGCAGGTTACGACGACTTTGGGAACCGGGAAGTGCTGTTGCCGCGATGACAAAGCTACCGTGCTTTTTGGCCTGCTGTATACGATGAGATATCAGTGCCCGATGGTAACCCAGACCCCGGGCATTTTTTTGAGTGGCAGCCGTTCCAAGGTAAGCGACACCATTACAGGCCAGATATACCAACGCCCCCGCAACGACCAGTCCTTCAGCTTTAAGGACATAGATTTTAAGGCGCTCATCTGACATCAGACCGGCGAACGAAGCCTGACTCAACTGACGATGTTCAGGGCTGATATGAAATGCCCCCGCATGCAACGCGGTAAACTCAGTGAGAGTCTGTGAAGTGGTTTCTTCGATTTCGAATGAGTGCTGGTTTAGGGTAATGTCCCCGACGGAGCGCGCCAGTTGCAGGTGAGTCCACCCCCTCAGCCCTCCAGACGCATATTTCCCACACATGCATACGGTTTCAATGTCGGGGCCTTCCCGATAAGAGGCGTTACTGTGGAATACCCTGCTGATTCCCTGAGCAGGCGCACAAGTGACTGAGGACTGTGGGTGATATCGCCATAGATACGGTTTAACATTGGGCTGGATGATGCCCGCACCTGAAAGCATGGAAAGGCATCGTTGAAAAACACATGGGCACCGAAAGGGTTTCCCTTTATCCGTGAAAGGCTTTCGACACGGGAACACAAATACTCGCTTTCTGCAGCCTCGATCGCATGAGCCATTGCGATATCCATACGTGTAACCCTTTCTGAGTGATTTTCAGGTAAGTTAGCGGTGACTTAAACAATGCACAACTGCCCGGGTTGTTATGTTTCAGTTGGTCAATAGCGGCCTGCTAAATGATACCCTCGCTGGTTAAATGTCCGCGTCTCGCTCTAAGCGGACCTTCAGCGCTGACCGTCCGCTCTGTGCCAGAAGCGGAAGTTGCTTACATCGTGCTATGCCAGTTTGCTGGGAGCAGGTCAAGAATCCGTCTGAACTGACCTTCTCAGAAAAAGTTAATGTGCTTCAGGCATCCTTATTCAGGTACTCAGAAGCATGCCCGTAACCACAACGCTTCGAAAGCGCCGCGGCTGCTTCTCTGATTTTCTGACCCAGTATCTCTGTCAGTCCGGTTTTTGCCTCACTGCTCAGGAAGCTCGTGGCAATCCCCGCTATAGCGCAACCTGAATGGTCGTAAACAGCGGCCCCCACACAGGTCATTGCAGCATGCACCTGACCATTGTCTGTTGAAAAGCCGCGCTCGCGTATCACTGACAGTTCCTGCTGAAGGGCTTCCAGGCTGGTCACACTGTTCTCCGTCATGGGTGGCGGAAAGTGACCCGAAAAAAGTGCGCGGAGTTCGGTCTCAGGCAGTTTTGAAAGCAGCATTTTACCCGTCGCGGTGAAAGGGGCAGGCAGGCGCATGCCGATACGAAAGGTATGGCCCAGAGCTTTCTCTGAATCACGGCAGCCGACATATATCACTTCATCGCGATCCAGCACGGTCAGGGTAATGGTGTAACCCGCCAGCGCCGGGTCTGCGGAAAAATAGTCACGGAACACCGAGACTATGTCCATCTGCGACAGGAAGCCCTCAGCCCAGCGCATCAGATGAGGTCCCAGACGATAGGTGCCTTCTGCTGCCTTTACCAAAAGCCCCATGTCCGTGAGGGCAAGCAGCTGTCCATGGACGGTACTTTTTGGCAGAGACAACGTTCGGGTGATATCGGTGGCCGACATCACGCCACCGGAGGCGGCGACCAAATCAATAATACTGACCGCGCGACGCAGTGCAGGCACTGTGTCCGTTTTTTTGTGTGGCTGATCGCTTTTTATACAAAAATCCCCTGACATAATCCTCCCATCAAGTTCAACATGCTGATACTGGTTCAATATGTTGAACCATCATAAGGGGAATGTAAATGATCCAGCTCAAAAATCCAGCGCTGCTGCGGCCACAGTGCCTTGTTAACGGTGAGTGGGTTCAGGCTCAGAACCGGGGCGTTATAGAAGTGAATAACCCGTCAACCGGGAACATCATCGCCTCTGTGCCTGCAATGTCAGCACAGGACGCGGAAAACGCCGTAGCAGCGGCTCAGACAGCATTCGGAAGCTGGAGTCGTCTTGCGGCCAGAGAACGTACGACCCTTCTGCGCCGCTGGTTTGATCTGATTGTTGCTCACGCAGATGACCTCGCTCTGCTGATGACAGCAGAGCAGGGTAAACCGCTGGCCGAAGCACGGGGTGAAGCACTTTACGCCGCCTCCTTTGTTGAATGGTTTGCTGAAGAAGCCAAACGTGTTTACGGCGAGACGGTTCCGGCACCGGCCACAAGTAAGCGCATCGTGGTCATCAAGCAACCGGTAGGCGTGTGTGCCGCGATTACGCCCTGGAATTTTCCGGCCGCGATGATCACCCGTAAAGCGGCACCGGCGCTCGCAGCAGGCTGTACCATGATAGTTAAACCGGCGGAGCAGACTCCGCTCACCGCGCTGGCGCTGGGGTGGCTGGCGATGGAGGCAGGCATTCCGGCAGGGGTTTTTCAGGTGATTACCGGTGATGCAAAGGAAATCGGGGGCGTACTGACAGGCAGTCCCCTTGTCCGGAAGCTCTCATTTACCGGATCTACGGAGGTCGGCCGCATTCTGATGGCCCAGTCTGCTCCCACCATCAAAAAACTTTCACTCGAACTCGGTGGCAATGCCCCGTTCATTGTATTTGATGACGCTGATGTTAACGCAGCTGTTGAAGGGGCGCTGGCGTCCAAATACCGCAATGCCGGTCAGACCTGTGTCTGCTCCAACCGCATCTATGTTCAGGACGGTGTCTATGAAACGTTTACCGCCCGGTTTGCTGAGCGGGTGGCAGCCCTGAAAGTGGGTGACGGACAACAGCCTGACGTAACGATCGGTCCGCTTATTGATGACGGTGCAGTGAGTAAGGTGGAGGAACATATCGCCGATGCACTGGAAAAAGGGGCATCGCTGATTACGGGCGGGAAACGCCATCCCCTGGGCGGCACGTTTTTCGAACCTACGGTGCTGACCGGTGCAACACAGCAGATGAAAATCGCCCGTGAAGAAACCTTTGGCCCGGTAGCTCCGCTTTTTCGCTTTACGACCGAGGACGAAGTGATAGCCATGGCAAACGATACAGAGTTCGGTCTGGCCGCCTACTTTTACACTGAAAATGTGCGCCGGACATGGCGCGTGGCGGAAGCGCTGGAGTACGGGATGGTGGGCCACAACAGCGGGCTGATTTCAAACGAAGTCGCCCCCTTTGGGGGCGTAAAACAGTCCGGCCTTGGCCGTGAAGGATCGCATCATGGCATTGATGAGTATCTGGAAATTAAGTACCTGTGTTCAGAGATTGCCTGACATAACCATATGACCCCGGGAGGCGGTATGACTTTCAATACGTTTGAGTTCCGTACGGTATCTGCCATCGAAATGAAGTGGGGAGGAGCACAGCAACTCGGCTCCGGCCTCGCTGCACGATTTACGCAGCGCAATGCGTTGCTGATAACCGATGCCGGATTAATCAAAGCGGGGCTGATTGCCCCTGTTATCAAAAATCTGGAAGAGACGGGTTTCAGCGTTACAGTTTTTGATGAGGTCGTGGCAGATCCGCCTGAAACCATAGTGCACCGGTGCGTGGCGGCCGCTCAGCAGGCCAGGGCCGATATTATCATTGGCCTTGGTGGGGGATCTTCACTCGATATTGCCAAAGTCACCGCAGTGCTGGCGCACAGCGGGCAGCCGCTTGCGGAGATGTACGGCATCGGTAAGGTCACCGGTTCCCGTCTGCCCATGGTGCTGATCCCGACAACGGCCGGTACGGGCTCAGAGGTGACCAACATTGCCATTATCACCACGGGCGAAACCACCAAAATGGGCGTGGTATCCCCTCAGCTTTACGCTGATTTTGTGCTGCTCGATGCCGAACTGACGCTCGGGCTTCCTGAGATTCACACGGCCGCAACCGGTATTGATGCAATGGTTCATGCCATTGAAGCGTATACCAGCAGGCACAAGAAAAACCCCGTTTCCGATGCCCTGGCCCGGGAAGCTCTGCGCCTGCTGGGCGCAAATCTGATACGGGCCTGTCAGGACGGAAGCGACCGCGCCGCGCGCGAGGGTATGCTGCTGGGGGCGACACTTGCCGGGCAGGCGTTCTCAAACTCACCGGTCGCCGCTGTACATGCCCTGGCTTATCCACTGGGTGGGCATTATCACGTCGCTCACGGTCTGTCTAACGCCCTGATGCTCGGTCCGGTGCTACGTTTCAACGCCCGCGCTGCCGCGTCACTGTATGCCGAACTGGCTGATGTGCTGGATATTCCTGGCGGGGGAGACACAGACACTCGCTCGGCCGCATTTGTGGATCACATGCTGCACCTGATGGAGCAGAGCGGCGCACCACGCCGGCTGAGGGATGTGGGGGTAACAGAAGACAGCCTGCGGCGTCTGGCTTCCGACGCGATGCTGCAGACGCGCCTGCTCACCAACAATCCTGTGGAGGTTCATGAACATGATGCACTCAATCTCTACCGTGAAGCCTTCTGAATTCAATAATTAAAAAATATAACCCCTTTAACCACGTTAACTGCCAGAGGAATATTCAGTATGAAAGATATACGTCTCTACATGCTCCAGTCCGGTACGCTTAAGTGTAAGGTGCACAACATAAAGATGAATCAGGGCGCCGGAGCAGACTATGAAATCCCCGTCCCCTTCTTCCTGATTACTCATCCTGACGGCCATACCATTATTGACGGCGGGAATGCCGTGGAAGTGGCAACCGATCCCAGAGGCTACTGGGGCGGGATTTGCGATGTTTACTGGCCGGTGATGGATAAAGAGCAGGGCTGTGTCGAACAGGTCAAAGCACTTGGTATTGATCCGGGAGATGTAAAGTACGTGGTGCAGTCTCACCTGCATCTGGACCACACCGGCGCCATTGGCCGCTTTCCGAATGCACGTCATATCGTGCAGCGGACGGAATATGAATATGCCTTCACGCCTGACTGGTTCGCTGCCGGGGGCTATATCCGCAGGGATTATGATCGACCCGGTCTGGAGTGGGAGTTTCTGAACGGCACCGATGATGACTTCTGTGACATCTACGGAGACGGCACCCTGACCACTGTCTTTTCCCCGGGGCATTCACCCGGCCATCAGTCTTTTCTGGTGCGGTTGCCCGGGAGCAAACCGCTCTTACTGACCATTGATGCCGCCTATACCCGTGACCACTGGGAGCAGAAAGCTCTGCCCGGCTTCCTGGCGTCAGCGGTGGATTCGGTGCGTTCGGTGCAAAAACTGCGTGCCGTTGCCGAACGGGCCGGCGCAATGGTCGTCACTGGCCATGACCCGGATGCCTGGTCAGAATTTAAAAAAGCGCCTGAATACTACGCCTGAAAAAACGCCGGGGATACGGCGCTGACCTGACTTACAGCGCTTATCAGACGCCGGGGAGGGCATGTCCTGCCCCCCGCGGTGTCATTCCCGGCCCTTGCCGGGTTTCTGTGATATGCAGCAAATGACGTTACCTGCCATGCTGTCGACCCTGTTTTTTTATATTACATCCTTTTCAAAAGGATTTGTCAGGCACAGCAGTCTCCCTGCCATACCTGCATCAGCATCAGAGTCACGACAGCTGACGGCAGGAAGAATGAAAATTCTGCGGAAAAGCTTTGTCAAATTCAGGCCCGCTTTAACATCAGCTCCCCACACTGAAAGTCAGGACGCTCTGGCGCCCGGTTTTTGGCGCCATCTGCTGAGAAAACGCACTCGGATGCCCCCTGCTGACAGGGCAGGAAGGGTTTTTATGAATTAACCGTTTACCTGGCGATATACGTATCCATAAAATCCACCATGGCACCGGCATGAGCATCCACGTGCCGGATATAGCGCATCACCGTCTCGGCCTTTTTCCAGGTGCCTTCCTGCATAATCTGTGCGGTACTGTATTTTTTTGTGGCCATGTCGATGGCAGCCCCTACGCGTGTACTGTGTCCCGACCAGCCGCGGTAACGGTTTTTATTGGGTTGCGCATTCCTGCCGGGGCCAGCTTCCTGCCAGGCGCGGGCAAAAATATCTTCCAGTGCCCGGGTTGAAAGCGGCCTCTCCGTGTTGACCTTCGCACGGTTGGTACGGTGAACGGGTGAGAATATAAAGGCATCAGGCTCGTTAATCAGGCCTGAGTCATGCAGCCATCCGCTCAGGCGTTGTGATGAAAGGGCCCCCAGTCCCTTGATAAGCCCCCCGGTCATCACAATTGTCTTGGTCCAGCCAACGTCCAGCACAATTCTGCCGTCTTCAGCATGCGAAACGTCACGTACGCGAAGACGTCCCAGCTCGCTCAGACGCAGCAGGGTGGCATATCCCACGTGGAGAAACGCAAGGTCCCGCTTCTGCTGCAGAGAATCTGTCCCCGACCACCGTGCGTCAAGCGTGAGCAGGTCGGTCAGACGAAACGGTATTGCCTGCCCCGTACGCTCGCCCCCTGTCACGGCAGTCCGGTTAATTTTCTTCATGGCGCGGAAAGCCACGGGTGAGGTACCGGGAGGCGTGAGGCCCGCGTTACGGTGTAACATACTGATCAAGGCCAGATGTGTACCAATTGTCGAAGATGCCCGCCCGTTTGCCTGCAGCCACAACAGGTAATCACGCAGACAGCCGGGTGACATGGGCAGAAAGGTGCGGCCGTGTTCATTCGCCCAGCCCGAACAGATCCGCATCACGCTGAGCAGCTGTCGCCAGGTATTGTCAGAAAAGGCCTCACGGTCCTGAACAAACGCCCGGAGCTGCGCCACCACGTCAGCCTGGCCGGGCAGGTGACCTTCAGATACGGGTAGATATGGTCTGAAATCGTCCATTTTATTCCTTTCAGGAGACAACGCTACGTGAATTCTGCCAGGGAAGCAGGGGAGAAACCCTGCAGATTTCACGTAGCGCTGCCTGTAAATTTATACATGAGGCCTGAAAATTTGATGCGCGGTATGATCTTCATGCCGGATCCCATGATACATGGATCCTCGTGCGGATCCTAACTTCATATAACACCTATTATATGAAGTTAGTTATGTACAAAATGATCCAGTAATTGACAGATGGCCATGAGATGACATGTAGTCAATAAAAATAATTATTTTGCAGCATAGCCGCGTTGCGGAAGTTTATGCACTGTACAGGCTAATTCCGCAGAAATAAATGCCGGTAAGAGTTGCTTTCGGAGGTTCATAATCACAAAAAAAACAACATATGGTAGTTGTGAGTGGTTAATTGGCACTAAATGTTGTGAAGGGAGGGGAGGGGCATGGCATGCGGAAGAATACCGCTTTCTCCGCAAAAGGTGAGAAGGGACGGAAGCAGGCAGGTAAAGAATTGAGTTGGGGCAGGCACGATCAAAAAAGGCTTCCCTTACGGGAAGCCTTTCATGAAAATCTTTCGCTAATACAGACATCGTTGAGTAGGACTGTACGCTCGCATAGTTAGAGAACCTGTCTCTGTGTGCGATTATGGATAAAGTTGACGGGTACGTCAAGCATAAATTTTGTGCGGTTCGCATGAACTACGTATTATAGTATGTAAAACATAAGGAAAGATGGAAATCCCCATGACAATTAACGCGATACTCAACTCTATCTCACAGCAGAGATTTTCAACGTATCAGACAGCCGTATTTAAAGGCGCTACAGATGAGGAATGCCTGGGTATTTATCTGTGGAATAAGCAGTTAGCAAGCGCTTTTCTACCGGCCCTTCAGATACTTGAAGTTTCTCTGAGAAATGCCATCTATCAGGCTAAAATAGAATATGAGGAAGATGACATTGAAAGAAAGTATCCAGCTCATGAATGGGTTGCAAGAAAAGCTGCAATAGACCGCGACTGGTTTATTACTGTAATGACTGCCGCCAACAATTTCGAGTCAAATAGGCAGATAAATACTGCGAGAAAAAACATCACTTCCGAAAGAAAGTCGCACACCCCTGAAAACTATATTGCTAAACTTACATTAGGATTCTGGGTGTCACTGGTTGGTAAAGACTTCAGCATACCGAATGCAACTTATCTTACGTTGTGGCCGCACCTGAGAGGAAGAGTATTTCCTCATGCAGTTGATATGAATGGGCAACCTTTGTCTATAAAGACAATTGGTAATGCGCTGCATGATGTAAATAAAATTCGTAACCGACTTTCTCATCATGAACCTTTATGGCGTTCTGGAAACACATACAACATAGAGCAGGCAATAAATAAAGTAGCTACCGATTATAAAAAGTGTCTCGATGTCATACGCTGGATAAACCCGTCAAACCTCAAGCTTCTTAATATTATAGATAATACGGATAAAGTACGGGAGTTGTGCAACACGCATGCTCTCTGGAAGAATAAACAACTCCCCAATGGTATTCCAACACTTCCGCTGACAGATTCAAATGACTGGTGCAACCCGTTACTCATGAATTCAAGACTGGATGGGGTAATAACAAAGATAAATTTGAAAGGAAAATTCGCAATAGTTCACTGCGCAAGTGAAGGCAAAGATTTCTGTGCTCAAACAAGCAGTTTTTCAGGGGGCATAGCATCTTATCAAGTCTCAGATGTGGTCAGTTTTGAACCGAGCAGCAACATTACCCGTGGTCAACCGACAGCGAGCACGATACGCCGTTGATTTGAGTTATTAGGATTTAAAACTATGAGGGAATATAAAAATGTCAGATAAAAAATTTGATAAAGAAGAAATGGAAAGAAAATTCAGGCCATTTGTTAATTTGTGGAGCATATGTACACCTGAATTTGTTGAGCTAATCAAGATGCTTTTTATTCTGGTCAGGCATGGTGACAATAATCCAGCATCAAAGCGTAGTTCTGAACATATCGAAAATTTTAAGCTGCTTCTCAGTGGCTGGAAGAGTGCGCAAAATATTGTAGCAGAACAGTTAGTTATCAGATTAAATCGCAAAACAGAGATTGATAAAAATAAGAAGTTGGCACACACTAAAAAAGACTACGAAACGAAGCAAGCCTGCATACGCGATGAAGTACGTAATGGTGCTGAGATTACTATTCTTAGAAGATGCATAGATTCCATTGTCTGGACTATGTTAGGTAACGAGCACTCTTCAATCAGACGCCTTCCTGTAAACGGAAGTCCTGACAATCTTTCAGAACGAAATATACTGGATTCTAAGTCTGCTGCCGATGACATAAACAGCGATCCGCTAGCGTTTGCAGTTATTACTGATATGACCACATTTGTCCATACAGGTGATTTACTTGCCTTAATTCCGGGAAAGGGAATTTCTCTGATTGAGTTAAAAAGCGGTAAGAAAAACATAGACTTCTCAGAGGCTGCTGAATTCGCAGTACATAGTGCGTGTCCTCACTTCGATGAAGCGTTTACGAAAAATTTTGATAAAAATGATATAAAACATTTTCAGAGAGCAAAGCGCCAAATAACGAGAGCCAAAAACGTTGTAGATGCCATTGAAACAGGTAAGGGCTTTGACAACTTTCATCAGACAGAGGTTAGAATTCAAGACAGAAACTTTATTCCTGATTTTTATAGCGACAAGATTAAAGGGCTTTGGCGAGAAATATACAATGGCAAGAATTGGGCTATTACTAAAATAAATGATTGTCTTCATATTGGTGCTTACAGTCGTTCAGATATGGGATTTGTCGGCTTCAATACCTGGATGGACGCAGAAAAGATAAAAGGGACAGTATACAACATTCTGGACAGTTACTCTGATGCGCTATCGCGTCCATTTTTTAGCCTGAACTTACCTGATAAGCTACTTTTAGATATCGTCGACAATAAACTCATAGTTGTAATGTGTCTTGATTACAAGCTATTCGTTGAAAGTGCAAATAAAAAGTATCCCAACCTTTATTTCTATACTGATTTCCCACCTATTATGACCAGAACTGAAGAAATGATGTCCGTTGATGGCAAAGGTATTGGATCATATGTCGATAAGAATATCAGTTTTTTAGGTAAGGGGTATGAGACTAGAATTATTTTCGATCAGCAATATCCTGCGAGTTTAATCGACTGGGGATACAAAATGAGCGACATAAGAAAGAATTTCTCAAAATTAAATAGAGCAGCTAAGGACAAGGCACGTAGAAAAATAAAAGATAAAAGGAAAGCAAACAGACGTTGATTCAAACAATCTATAGTGAAGGGGCGCGGAGGGCAGGGCGTGCGGAAGAATGCCGCTTTCTCCGCAGAATTTGAATGGTGGTCATTGCGGCCAAAAGAGTAATGCGCAATGATGTAAGCGCACTTCTTTATCCTCATGCCAGTGATGCAAGGACACGCATATGAACGATCTCAAAAAGCCCGAAGACGATGAGCCAGGCAAGAAAATCCAAGCGCATTTTGCATCAACCCCACAAAGTCTTCCCTTAAACGGTCTTAACGCCACGGCAAAACAGTCTTGGATCGCAAATAATTCAGCACTGGCAGAGCACGCTTTCCCTGATACTTCATTGGGCAGATTTTTTCGAAATCAGAATGCATTTAAAGCAATCAGAGACGCAAGCAGCTACTCGGCATTTTCACAAATAGTAAAGCATATAGAATTTGATAAAACTTTAGCTTTAATTAATGAGAGTCATTTTTTTAAGATAATGCAGAGACATAAAACAGCATTAGATTTGTATTTAAGCCCTGCAATGAAAAATCTATATGCACCCTCTGCTTTAGCCATTGCAGAAGAACAAATGAAGAAGAATGCTGAGCTTCTTAGTAACTTGTCAAAAGAGGCTGGCCCCGAACGCTCTATGATTAGCAGGCATCTGTTTTCTCATGATCTTCTGCGTTATAAAAACAGCAATCCTGCATATGAAGCATTTAAAGATCTTAAAAATGTTAATCTTAATTTAAATTTAAGAGATCAGGCTCACTTCGATGAGGTTATCAGTAAGTTTTTTAAGGATGAAGGCGCTGACTTTCAATATATAGCAAGTAATGTCGTTGAGTCACTAGAGGGGAGTCAAGATAGCACGGTTTCAGAGTTCAGGACGCAGGTGAAATCTGCTCGTTCGTTTAAGGACTTACCGTCATGGGTTCAGGTATTATTTATTTTCATTATAGTTCACATGATTCTGGAGCCTTTAAACGAAATTAAGAATGAATTCATAATGAACTACGTTAAGCAGCAATGTTTTACTGATTTGTTATGTGAGCCAAGAAAAGAACAGCAGAAAAACTTGACTGAAAACAAGCCTTCAGAACTGTCGTACCGTGACCTGAACCGCATTAGGGTAGTCAGGCGTGATAACGTAAAACTCAGGACCGGCCCCTCGATGCAATCTGAGGTAATAGAAATGCTACCCGTGAACCAGCCATTACTGATTGTAGGAAGAGAGAACAGAGCATGGCTGCTGGTTATAACAGAGCTAAATGGCGAAAGGTTAGAAGGTTGGATTAACAGGAGCTATACAAAAATATTAGTAAAATAGCCGTAATTTTCATGTGTTAGGCATGCAGAATAGAGGAAATGCTATGAGCTTTAGCTTACCCGGCACAGATTTATACTATCTTGCAAGTGATAATATTGCGCCGGAAGAATACGAGCGGATTATGCCGCCTGAAACAGCATGGCACAGAGTGCAGCGAGATTACTGTTTTATCGATTCGGTCTCTCAGAACGGCTTTATAGTAAATATGCGCCCGAAAGAATCAATAAATTTCAGGGATCAGGCTTCTAATCGGGGAGGGCGTGAAGCAAATAAAATGCGGCAGCTTATTCAGTCCGGTGAAGTCGTAATGCTTGACCGACATTCTCCTCCGGGTGAAATCTTCTTTATAAATAGCGATGGCAGACTTATCTGCAACCGAAGTTGGTTATTTAGTCCAGGTGGCAGCGAACGTATTCAAAGAGAGTTCAATAAGTCAGTACAGCGACGTGCAGGACAGTATCGGGACGGAAAACCCAGACCAACTGCCTTTGCTGCGAGATCAGTGGTGTCCTCTCCAGAACAGTACGCTCAGGCTGACAAAAAGCCGGAGACGTTTGGAGCCATAAACAGCAGGGCCGCAGGACGACTTCTGGCCGCAGGAGCGATATATAATCAGAACCCGGAAATGTACGCGGATACAGCGCGTAAACTGGGGGGAGAGGCAGCAGCAGGCTTCAGTGAAGTTCTTAATCAGCAGACCGCAGGCTCGCTTATAGCACTGAGTTCAATTCTTGCGATAGGCCGGGGTGCCATTCATCCGGTCTCTGTGACAGAACTTGAAAAACTAAAAATTTTTCTGGGTACTTATAAAGGCGAAAAAAACCTACTCCAGAATATCGATGTAGTGAAAATGGATTATATCAAGCGTCCTTCAGCAGAGCGTATCGCCCTCCGTAACCAGTTTGATAAGGCCAAAAAGTCATTTTTAAAGGAGATTGTTGATAGCCCGGATGTTCAGGGCCGTTTAAGCACTGACGACCTTACAAGAATGACTCAGGGAAACAACCCTGTTGGCTGGGATGTTCACCATAAGCTTCCGCTGGATGACAGTGGAACAAATGACTTCAGTAATTTAGTATTGATAAGTAAGTCACCAGAGCATGCTATGTTCACTACTACACAGCAGAGGATTTCCCGCTCTATCGCAGCCGGTGGCCCAACGCAGGTTTTATGGCCTGTACCCAAAGGTGTCATATATCCATAGGTTTTTAAAATGATGCACAGCAACGAGCTAATAAATCTGGCAAGCGACGTTACCGGCCTGGCACAAGCACTCGGCTATCCGGTTAACCCTCCGTATCAGGGAGCTAAGCCTCACAAAACATTGGGGACCGCATCCAGTTCTGAAATGCAAAACTTCTGGGAGCAATACTGGCCGTTTCTATCCTGCATCGACGGGTTCAGTATTGATGGTTACTCACTGTTTGGATTGGGAAGTTACCATAACGAACAGAACGGACTCGTTGAGTACAATGAAGAATTAGCTACGGCTTTAAAAGGAGATAAGGCAGAGAAAAAATTCATTCTCATAGGCACATCGGGCACAGACTGGTTTGTGTTTAACCTGCAAAACCATTCGTGGGAGTCCAGAGACAGGATTGCCATTGATGAAGTTTATGAGTCGTTTGAAGGGCTGGAGAATTTAGTAAAAAGCATAATATCAAGAATAAAAGAGGCGAACGATATCTGCTAGATCGGGCTGCTGAGAACAGCCCGTAATATATCTTTTGTACCCCTTCAAAAAATAACTGTTTTTACTTTTTAGAAGAGTCAACGTATTCACTGAATATATCAAACGCCTTTTCAAGATCAATATCATCAATCATCCTATGTAATATATCGGTCCATCGTACTTTGCAGCCAACCCTATCCTCTAACTTAGTAGCAAGGATTTCTAGTTTTGTTTTTTCGATCATCGACACAGCAAATGTCGTTCTGCCGGGTATTTTGTTATTCTGCTCAGACGCTTCAATAGCTACGCTCTTATTTTTATTATCTTCAAGGATATCGTCTACTGAAACTCCTAAAGCTTTAGCAACTTTGACCGCCGCTGACGCACCAGAGTTAAACTTAGAACCTGCTTCCATACGTGATAATTGCCTGGCAGAAAGGCCGGACATTTCCGATAATTTCTTCATTGAAACGCGTTTGTTCTTCATAAGAGTGTTTATCATTTCACCAAAGTCACTCATTAGATTTAAGCCTCACCTCGGCGTTAATATTTATCAGTTTAAGTTGTTGATATTTAACATAATCTATGTTATGCGCACTTTGAGAGTCCAATTTGATAATGTCACTTTTAACCCATTTAGTGGTGTCACTTTTTCTGGCATAAAGGAGCCAATCCTCAGGCCATGGAGACATCAGGATGCTTGTGACTATGTCAGATAAAGAACTCAGCCGGATCAACGTCATTCAGTCAGTTGTTGAAAAGCGCATGCGTCGTCGTGATGCAGCGCACCAACTTGCTCTGACCGAACGTCAGACGCAGCGTCTGATGAACCGCTTTCGCGAGTCTGGTGCTGCAGGTCTGGCAAACCTTCGGCGTGGACGCCCCGGTAATCACAGGCTTCCTGAGTCACTAAAGTTGCATGTTCTGCCGTTACTTCACGATCATTAGAGCGACTTTGGTCCAACGCTGGCCGCAGAAAAATTGCGCGAACGTCACGACATAACGGTGTCTGTTGAAACCATCAGAAAATGGATGACGGCTGATGGGCTCTGGGTTCCTTACTCACGTCGCAGGCCCCGGGTTCATCAACCCAGATACCGGCGTGACTGCCTCGGAGAACTGGTTCAGATTGATGGTTCCCCGCACGATTGGTTTGAAGGACGCGCACACAAATGCTGCCTGCTTGTCTTTATTGATGACGCTACCGGTCGCCTGATGCACCTCCGCTTTGGTGAGACTGAATCAGCCTTTGATTACATGATGGCCACCCGTGAGTATCTCGAGCAGTATGGCAAGCCCCTGGCGTTCTATAGCGACAAGCACGGCATTTTCAGGGTCAACAATAGTGGTTCCACCACAACCGGCGTCACCCAGTTTGGCCGTGTGCTTTCTGAACTGGGGATCGAGCTGATTTGTGCCAGCAGCCCACAGGCTAAAGGTCGCGTAGAGCGAGCAAATCAGACACTTCAGGACCGGCTTATCAAGGAAATGCGTCTTGAAGGAATCAGCAGCATTGAAGCAACGAACGCCTGGCTGGATACCTTCATCGCTGACTTCAATCGTCGCTTCGCCAGACCTGCAAAATACCCTAAAGATCTGCACCGCCCCGTGGCTGAAAGCAATGAAGAACTGGATGATATCTTTGCCTGGCAGGAACTGCGTAAGCTGTCTAAAACACTGACTTTCCGCTATGACAAGATGATATATCTGGTTGAACCTACAGAAGAAATACCCGTATCGCTGGCGAAAAAATCACAGTCTACGACTATCCGGACGGTACACTGGCATTCAAATATGGTTATCATTCACTTAAATATCAGGTGTTGACAAACTGGAATGCGTCGATCAGGGGCAGATCGTTGATAATAAGCGCCTTGGTGCCGTTCTGAAACTGGCGCAGAGTAAAATGGATGAACTTGAACGTGATGGTAAACGTGATCGAAGTAAAAAGATGCCCAAACGACGCGCACAGGCCAGGGTTCAGGAGCAATTGAGGGCCATTAATCCCGTGCTGGTTAACCCTAAAGAATTCAGAGCCGGCCTTAAACGCTAATGCGCCCTCTCCTGTTTTAACGCGTCAGTAGTGGCTCTGACAGGCATGGCAATATCTATTGCCAAAGTGGGAATGTATACCTGTGGCAGCCATTACGGAGGAAAGCTTTTTTGGCGATCCTTCATAACATTTTGGACAGAAAGGACCATTCGGCTTTCCATCAACAGGTGAGACTCTGTAATAAAAACCATCCCGAAACTCTAAATCGTCAACACTATTAAGTTGTGCTTTAAGGGATGCAATTTCACTTTGTAGTCCACTTATCTCTTGTTGAGCATCTGCAAGATTCATCCTCGCATCACTCAAACTTAAGTACAAGTCACTGAGTTTAAGACGAAACTCAGCTTCGTTAAATGCTGCTGTTGCATCCTTAAGGTCTTTTGCAATATTGAAAGCCAGCTTAACTGCATTTAATCCCGCAGTAATTGATGCCATATCAGCCATTTACCTTTCCTTTTAATTGACCAGATAAAGAAATCATTATGCAGAATTAAGCTGTGGAAGAACTTTGATGAACTGCATAAAAGTGACATTTCAAACTTGGGAAATCACCTGACATTTTAATCTTGCATTAACATTAGCGGCTAAATCCAGATGTCCGCATTATGGTCTTTTTTCCGGGGATTCCCGGCTGAGGAATCTGTTATGACGGCTCCTGGTATGGAGTTTTTCTCAATGAACAATGTGAACCGACTCAGGATCCTTCAGGAGGTTATCGACCGTCGTCTTACATCACGTACTGCAGTCATCCGGCTTGAGATCTCTGACAGATACGGCCGACGGCTCGCTATCGTGAACATGGGCCGCTATCACTTGTTAAACGTCGTCGTTGCCAGCCGGGCAACCGGCAACTGACGCCGGGTCTGGCTGAATGTGCACTGCGTATTGTACGCGAAATCTACGCTGATTTTGGTCCTATTTTAGCCTGTGAGAAGCTCGCCGAGGTTCATGGGCTTTATCTCGCCAAACAGACGGTACGCAAGCTGATGACACAGGATGGTTTATGGATTCCCCGCAAGTTACGGCCGCTGCGTCCACGTCGGGCCTGTATTAGCGAACTCATCCAGATTGATGGTTGTGAGCACCACTACTTCGTGGGCCGGCCTGCACACAGCCTGGCTTCGGCTACGCGGAGAATACTGATGATCTGTTCGTCGGAAAAACGCTTCTTCATGGGGATGTCCTCATGTGGCTTATGAAGACATTACTAACATCGCGGTGTATTAATCAACGCGTAGCAGGTCAATAAAACTACTTATTTCTGACTTTTTTTAAATTGGAATTAAGCAAGTGAATGTATTAATGTATTCTAATATTAATAAAAAACCGCCTCCGAGGTCATAGGCCACTCTGCATGTGCTGAACGTTCAATCAGCGTTAGTTAGGCACAGAATGCAATGTCTTATACGATTTTTTTTGCATTTTTAATGGGATTAAATAATGAAAAGAACAGTGTTGAGTCTTGCCTGTTACTTTGTTGCTTCAGCCTCCTATGCAGGCGTAACGGCCCTACCCGTTATTACCCCGTTAGTACCACAAGTTTTTACCTCCGGTCCTAATCAAATTACGCAGAGTGCATTAGACCGGTTCTCTAGAACCGGTAATGCCAATGCCAATACCTATGTTATAGCAGATCCAGCAGGGGTAAATACTATAGGTATTCTTTTTATTTCAGAGCCTTCCGCCAATAGTATTTCACTACGAGGGTTCAACGGATTTGTTCTACGGGGTTCTACATCTACAAATCCTTTTGGCAGTTACTCAATATTTAGTAATGTGCTACCTCCCCAAGACATCTCAAACTATGATCAATTTCTTTATCTTATTGAATCAAATGCTTTTATAGCTAGTTGGAATACTACCGGTACAGGTACAGTCTCCGGTACCGGACGCGCGCTCTGGATTACCAGTGGTGCCACCGTTGGAAACGTCTCAAACGCGACCACTACGCTGTCAGATACCGTTGCTTTTACCAATAATGGCACTGTTTCTGGAGCTTTTACTAACACAGGTGTCATTAATGCCGGTGTGGTCGCCCTTGATATCGAAGACAACGGCAGTGTGGGGGCGATAGACAACCGCGGAACCCTCTCAGGTGGC
>Ga0157363_1000183_pt1 | contig 48088 bp, 45 predicted proteins | sample AttsexASBM1_FD_111477 | JGI IMG/M metagenome (GOLD analysis project Ga0157363, IMG submission 111477) | Fungus gardens microbial communities from leaf cutter ant in Ribeirão Preto, State of São Paulo, Brazil - Atta sexdens ASBM1 | ecosystem: Host-associated > Fungi > Mycelium > Unclassified ... | reverse complement strand
AGGCGAAGGCACCCACCAGCAACAGTGGCCAGACAAACAGTTTACGGTTTTGCGTTTTGTCCGATGCCCAGGACACCACCACCATCGCAATCGTGGCTGCCAGATAAGGCACAGCCGATAACCAGCCCGCTTCCACCATGCCCATTTGTGTACCGTTGCGCAAAATTGAAGGCAGCCACAGGACAAAACCGTAAACGCCAATACTCCAGGCAAAGTACTGCATACAGAGAATGATCACGTTACGATTGCGAAAGGCTTCGCCGTAGTTGCGCACTGCTTTGATGCTTTCTTGCTCTTTTTGCAGCGCGGCCTGTAGCGCGGCTTTTTCTGCATCGCTCATCCAGCGCGCTTGCGCAGGCTTATCCTGTACCATAAACCACCAGGCAATGGCCCAGATCACCGCAGGAATGCCTTCGAAGATAAACATTTCCCGCCAGCCAAACGCTTCTATCAGATACCCTGAAACCACGGACATCCACAGGACCGTGACGGGATTACCGAGAATTAAAAAGGTGTTTGCCCGCGAGCGCTCAGATTTTGTAAACCAGTTACTGATGTAAATCAGCATAGCAGGCATTACCGCAGCCTCGACAACCCCCAGCACAAAGCGAATCGCCGCCAGCACAGGGATGTTGCTGACAACGCCGGTGAGTGAAGCACAGCCGCCCCACAACAGCAGGCACCAGAAGATCAGTTTTTTTACACTGCGGCGCTCCGCATAGATCGCCCCAGGGATTTGAAAAAAGAAATACCCCAGAAAGAACAACGCACCCAGCAGGGAAGACATTCCTTTGGTAATGCCCAGATCGTCATTGATGCCAGCGGCGGATGCGAAGCTAAAATTTGCCCGATCCAGATAGGCAAGACTGTAGGTGATAAACACGATGGGCATAATGAACCACCAGCGTTTAGGCGCGATAATCTGCGTTTTCATCGGGAACTCCTCTGTTTCTGTTTGCGGGCCGGGCTACACATCACCTAACTGCTGACGCGTCGGCAAACCTTCGCTGTCACCACTCACCTGAATCGCCAGTGAACCAATTTTGTTCCCCCGGCGAATCGCCTCTATCAGTGGTTTCCCTTCCAGCAATGCACTTATGACTCCCACGGCAAACCCATCTCCGGCCCCGACCGTGTCCACAACCTGATCAACTTTGATTGCCGCCACCTGGCCCTGCTCACCCCCGGCTGTCTTATACCAGGCGCCCTCGCCGCCGGTTTTAATCACCACCGCTTTTACCCCTTTATCGAGATAAAAATCGGCAATATCCTGCGGTTGGCGATAGCCGGTTAAGATGTAACCCTCTTTTTCACCGGGCAGTACCCAGTCTGCGTATTCCGCTAACAGATTGAGCTGCTTACGCATTTCCTCTTCGCTGCGCCACAGCACCGGACGCAGATTAGGATCAAAGGAAATTGTTTTACCCCGCGCCCGCATCTCTTTCGCAGCATGCCTGGTCAGCTCAAGCGAACTGTCTGATATTGCTGCCGCCACGCCGCTCAGATGCAAATGGCGTGCAGAGCCAAAATAATCGTGGTCAAAATCCTCGGGTGACAGATGACTGGCAGCGGAGCCTTTGCGGAAATATTCCACGAGCGGATCGGAACCATCATCCACTTTAGATTTAAGCTGAAAGCCCGTGGGATAGCGCGGATCGACGGTCACCTGACGATGGTCGATATTTTCTTTATCCAACACCTGACAAATAAAACGACCAAACGCGTCCTGTCCAATACGACTCACCCAGCCCACTTTCAGCCCGAGGCGTGCCAGACCGATGGCGACATTCAGTTCTGCACCTGCGGCGCGTTTGATAAATGTTTCTACTGCAGCCAAATCACCCGTTTCGCGGGCGACAAACATGGCCATGGCTTCGCCGATCGTGATGACATCAAGCGTACCGTTAGGATGAGTCGTCATTTTTACTCCTCAGACATTACGCAGCAGCGTCACATAATGGCGCGTAACCGCAATCAGATTGTCGCCTTCCAGCGGAAATTCAATACCGCGAGGGGCTCTCGCCGGTAGCCGATGCAACAGGTCTTGCCAGCCCGGTCCGGCATCGTCGAGCGCAATAGCGCGATAGCTTTTCCCCTGCGGCACCGCTGCTTTGACGTGCACGTAACCCACCTGGTCGGTCAGCAGGACTGCGGCCTGCTCCGGGTTTTCGCCTGTCCAGTGCCAGTTCCCCATATCGAAAGTCATGCCAATCGGCAATGCCGCCTCACGGGCAGCGTTAAAAAAGCGCAGCATCGGTTGCAGTTTGCCGTGCACTGTCTGGTCATTTTCCACGGTCAGCGGCACGCCATATTCCGCAATCAGCATGCGCAGTGTTTCGCTGTACATAGCCCCCGTAAAATTGCCCAGCGCCACCTTTAGTCTCTGCGCGTTTAGTTGACGAGCTTCGGTAAAATAACGCGTCAGCAAAGGGTTCAGCTTACCGTCCTCACTGAACAAGGTATCGGGTACAGAATAGCTGGCGCGCAGCCGGTGCTTATCAATGGCCAGCGCCAGCGCGGGCAGGTCATCGAAAGTCGTGTCATCGAACAATTCGCGACGGATTTCCACACCGTCCGCACCAGCCTGCTGAATGATCGGTAAGAGCGCCCTTTGTCCGCCCAGCGCAGCAATCTGTCGATGTCCATAAGCCGCCGTGACGACGATAATTTCGGGCTCCATTGCGGACTCCTGAGGGGGAAAATCGGTATTAACGTTATAAAAACGTTAAATGGAACCGGTTCCAAAGCAAAGTAGCAAAATGCGGAATTATGATCGTGCTCACGAAGCGAGCACGTAAGTGAAGGGAACAATCTGAAAATTAGCGAAGACGCTGGCTTGATCCCCGGACAATCAGCTCACCCGAGAAAACCTGCTCACAGGGAGGATGATCGTGGCCTTCGATACGCGAAATCAGGCGCTCCAGCGCATGGTAGCCAATCTGCCAGGTGGGCTGTTTAAGCGTGGTAATCCCGACACCTGCCAGCGCCGCCCACTCCAGCTCATCAAACCCCAATAAACCCATGTCGCTTCCCCAGTGCAAATTTAGACGCTGAAGGGAACGGGCCACCTGTAAGGTCAGCGCACCGTTTGCCACCATAACTGCGCAACGCCTGTCTGCATGACGCTGACAGAAGTCACGCAAGACGGTATCCATCACATCGGGCTGATGCAGCGAGACTTCTGCATTTTCATGGAGGATGGCCGGATGCGCAGCCAGACGCTGGCGAAACGCCTGCAGGCGCTCGCGACGGGTATTCACGCTGCCTAACGGTTCACTCAAAAACAGCAGCGCCTCATAACCGTTATCAATTAAGTGATCGGTGGCCGTTTCTGCCGCTTCAGCATTATTCAGGCCCACCACATCACAGGGAAAATCGGGGATTTTTCGGTCAATCAGCACCATCGGCAGCAAAGATTGCTGCAGCCGGCTCAGTACCTTTTCATGCATACCTACCGCGTTAACGACAATGCCTTCAACCTGATAGCTACTCAGCAACTGCAAATAATGCTGTTCAAGATCGACTTCATTGTTGGTGTTACACATAAGCAATGTAAAGCCGCAGGCACGACAGGCCGCTTCAATGCCGCACATAACGTCCACGGAATAGGGATTGGTGATATCGGCAATGATTAACCCGATTAGCCGGGTTCGCCCCCGTTTAAGCCCGCGCGCCATCTGGCTTGGCCGATAGTTAAGATCGCTAATTGCCTGTTCAATGCGCGCTTTTAAGTCGGGAGAAAGCAGATGCTGTTCGCCGTTAAGATAACGCGAGACGCTGGTTTTCCCGGTTTTTGCCGCGCGGGCAACATCGCTAATAGTGGCGCGAGAAGGCCTGATTTTCATAGAATATTCCGCAAATTACGCATGCCGCGAGACTACCACAGGCGTCCGGCATGACAAACACGTTAGCGCTGTGCGGGCAGTTGCAGACTGGGTTGCCACAAGACCTGTAGCCGGGCCAGCGGTGCGCCGTCCAGTAACTGCATCACCATGGTCGCAAGCTGTTCGCCTCTTTCCTGCTCACTGGCCTGACGAATCGCAATAACCGGAAAATCAATGATGGCGTCAACCGGGAGTCCATCCCAGGCCATCAAAGTGATGGCATCCTTACCCTGCAGTCGTCCTGCCTGCTGAAGCGCCATTAACGCGCCTTCGGCCAGCGTACTGCTATCGGTAATAATGGCCTGAGGTTGTAGCCCTTCAGCCAGCCAGGCGGAGACTTGTTGATACCCTGCGCGGCGCGAGGGAGCAACCGCCGCAGTGGCATAAGGTGGTACGGAATCCAGGGCGTTCAGGTAGCCCTGACGGCGATCGCGTACAAACGTACAGCGTTCGTTTCCCCCGAGAAAGGCGATGCGCTGCATGCCCTGGGTCAGGCAGTGTTTTACCGCCAGCGCGGAACCTGCGGCGTTATCGACATCAAACCAGGCATGATTTTGCTGTGCATCAGTGCGCCCCAGCGAGAGAAAATTAAAGCCTTTCTGCTGTAGGCAGCGCAGGCGTTCGTCCTGCGGCAAGGTGTGCGTGATGATTAGCGCATCGACCACGCGACTGCGTAGCATACGCATCAGTGAACGCTGTCCGTCACAGGGTTTATCCGTCAGCAGCAGCAGGTCGATATCATAGTGGGAAAGACGCTGGTCCAGCGCCAGTAATATCTTATTGAAATGGATATCGCTGAGGGGCGGGGCGCTCATCGGGTAGACGACGCCGACCGCGTTAGCGCGTCCGGTTTTTAAACGCCGGGCAGCTACGTTAGGACGGTAGCCACGTCGCCGGGCTTCTTCTTCCACGCGCTGACGCGTGTGTTTTGCTACATCCTCATACCCATTCAGGGCGCGACTCACGGTGGTTACGGAGAGCCCCAGGACTGACGCAATGGCTTTAAGTGACATGATGCGTTATCCATTGTTCAATTTGAACCATGCTGGCATAAAGCGTTAACTGGCACTGTGTACAGGCACCAACTGGAAACCTTACCGAGTTTATTGTCTAAAAATTGTCGAATAACTGACAGTAGCATGTCTTTCGCCCCCGGTGACAGGGGGCGAAATGATCAATTTAACGGGCTCAGCGTAATTTCAACCCGGCGGTTTTGGGCTTTGCCTGCTTCAGTGCTGTTGGTCGCAATGGGGCTGTCGGGGCCGACACCCTGCGTATGCAGACGGTCAGCCGCCACGCCCTGTACGATCAAGGCGCTGGCCACGCTTTCTGCGCGCTGCTGTGACAGGCGCATATTCAATGCGCGCGACCCCGTACTATCCGTATGCCCCACCACGTTTACGGCCGTTTTCGGATACTCTTTTAGTACCATTGCGACGCCGGTCAGGGTATTGGCACCGGCTGGCTTCAGACTGCTGCTGCTGGAATCGAAGGTCACATTGTTTGGCATATTCAACACAATATTGTCGCCCTGGCGCGTCACACTGACGCCCGTACCCTTCATTTTATCGCGCAGTTTTGCTTCCTGAACATCCATGTAATACCCCACACCGCCGCCTAAGGCTGCGCCGCTGGCGGCACCGATGAGTGCCCCTTTACCCCGATCTTTCTTCGAGGATGAAAGCACGCCCACACCGGCGCCGACTAATGCACCAAGACCTGCCCCCACGCCGGATTTTCCGGCCTGCGACTCGCCGGTATAGGGATTCGTGGTACAACCGGATATCACCAGGCTACCGCTGATTAATAACGAGATGGCAATCAATTTTTTCTGCATTATGTGTCCCTTGGGTTTCTCTAATCGGGGCGCCCCGGCCCCTTACTGGCCCTGATTATGCCGCGTAAAAGTGAGGGAAATCCTGAGACAATGTCTTATTTTGTAAAGGAGCGGTGTTAAATGTTATCAGGATGGCAAAAGCAGTTGGTTTGGTGATCGTTAATCAGGCCGCAGGCTTGCATAAAGGAGTAGCAAATTGTCGGACCGATGAATTTAAAACCACGCGTCTTTAATGCTTTAGAGAGTGCTATAGCCTGCGAAGAGGTGGTCGGGCTCTGTTTGTAATCCGCATAGTGGTGAACAATTGGCCGGTTATCGACGAACTGCCAGACGAAATGGGCAAAATCTTCCCCTTCCGCCTCCATCGCCAGCATCGCTCTGGCGTTGGCAATAATCGCCGCAATTTTACCCGGGTGACGAATGATGCCGCTGTTTTGCATAAGTTGGACAACGTCCTGATCGTTCATCAATGCCACCGCCTGCGGATCAAACTGGTGAAAGGCCGCACGGTAATTCTCGCGCTTTTTCAGCACCGTAATCCAGGATAACCCGGCCTGTTGACCTTCCAGACACAGCATTTCAAACAGCGCCAGTTTATCTCTCTGCGCACGGCCCCACTCATTGTCATGGTAAGCCAGATAGAGGGGATCCTGCGTAACCCAGCCGCATCGTTGCATCATGGTATTCCTTTATAAAGCGCCAGTTTGTTGACCGATGGTAGAGGGAAACCGCCACCATTTGAACCCGCCACATGACAAAATGCGAGGCGGTTTCCATAGTCACCACCACATCCGTAAAGCATTGAAAGCGAAGGCAGCCCCACGCCAGGCAAATACAATGATAACGATAGTCATTTTCAGGTCATTCCATGCGTAACGAAGTCATTCTTATCGGCCGTGAAATCACGGTATTCCTTTTTGCCTCCCTGTTTATCACCTTCATGCTTGTCCCCCTCTATATGGATGTGGTGTGGATGGATAACGCGCTGCACGAAGCCTCTTTTACTGAAACCACACAGGAACTGTTGTTAGTTAGTCTCGCCGGCGCATTTTATATTGCCGCACGACACCGTCCCGACCAGTGCGGTGGATTAACCTTAATAGCCGGTTTTTACAGCTGTATGCTTATCCGCGAGCTGGATTTCTTCTTCGATCTTGTTCGTCACGGCAGTTGGGTGTGGTTTGCACTGGCGGCCGCACTGGCGAGTTTCGCCGTCGCCATGCGTACTCCCAGGCAGACGCTCCGTACGCTGGCGAACCTGCTGCACCATAACCGTTGGCCCGTGATGGCGACCGGACTGATGATTGTGCTGGTTTTCTCACGTCTGTTTGGCATGAACACCCTCTGGCAACACCTGATGCCCGATCATTACAACCGCGGGGTAAAAAACATGGCCGAAGAAGGGGTAGAGCTGCTGGGATACAGCCTGTGTTGGCTGGCCGGTCTGCGCTATCTGTGGCAAACCCGGCCGTGAACGCGCAAGTCTCTGTCCGCCCCACGGTTGCATAACAGGCGCTCGCCGGGGAGATCGCCGGCAACGCTTTTTCAGCGATCCCGCGCCTTAAAAAAGGTACAATATGCCCTTCTGCACCGCGACAGGTGATCCGGTGTTGGGTGTAAGTTAACCGCAGGTCTTTTCATGTCAGTCAAAATCTTAACGTCAACGCTAATCGGTCTGGAGGCTTTCCGTCAGGACCCGCAGAGCGCCTTACAGCAGGCTGAAGACGGCATGCTGGCGGTGCTGGATAATTACACGCCGGTGATGTATGCCCTCACTCCCGCGCGTCTTGCACAGTTATTAGCCCTTGAAGCCGCCGCTCAGCAACCCAGTGATGTGGCGCTGGATGACAGTCTGTATGACGATGTTTCTGCTACGCTGCATAAACCCGTCGGCAAGTTTGCCATGTATGACGGCTGGCAGCCTGACGCCGACTTTACCCGCCAGGCAGCAATCTGGGGCGTCGCGCTCAGCGAGCCGGTGACGGCGGCAGAGCTGGCCGCCTTTGTGGCTTACTGGCAGGCCGAAGGCCGCCTTTTTCATCATGTACAGTGGCAACAGAAGCTGGCGCGTAGCCTGCAGATGAACCGCGCCGCCAATGGCGGACAGCCGCGTCGCGATATTACGCAGATCAGCAGTACTGACTACGATATTCCCGATGGTTTCCGAGGTGAGTAATGAAAACGCCCAACGATCTGTTTAACCGTCTGAAAAGAATGATGCCAGCAGGAACCCGTCCCAAATTCACCAATGGTGAAGAGTTGCTGGCCTGGAACCAGGAACAGGGGCGGTTGCGTTCAGAAGCGATTGTGCGAGAAAACCGCGCGATGAAAATGCAGCGTATCATGGGGCGTTCTGGGATTCGTGATCTGCATATTAACTGCTCATTCGACAACTACCGTGTCGAGAATGAAGGTCAGCGCAAAGCCCTGGAGCAGGCGCGCCAGTATGCTGCTAATTTTGAAGGAAACATCGCCAGTTTTGTCTTTGCAGGTCGGCCGGGCACAGGGAAAAATCATCTGGCTGCCGCCATCGGTAACGATCTGATTTTGCGTGGCAAGAGTGTGCTTATCGTGACTGTCGCGGATCTGATGTCCAGCATGAAAGGAACGTTCAGCGGCAGCAGTGATATCACCGAAGAGCGACTGATTCAGGATCTGAGCAGCGTGGATTTGCTGGTCATTGATGAGATTGGTATGCAGAGCGAATCGCGCTACGAAAAAGTGATTATTAACCAGATTGTTGACCGCCGCTCGTCATCTAAACGTCCGACGGGGATGCTCACCAATCTCGATCCCACCGGCATGAACGCCCTGTTAGGTGAACGCGTGATGGATCGTATGCGTTTAGGTAACAGCCTGTGGGTGCGCTTCGACTGGGAAAGCTATCGCAGCCGCGTCCGGGGTGACGAATACTGATGTTGCTGCCCGCTGAAGCGGGCGGTAGGGTTACTCCCCAGTTGCATGATCGTGTGGCCTGGCCCCCATTTCTGACGTAATCCCCTTATTCAGAGGACATTGCTATTTGGCAGCCCTCTCTGCCCAATGCTAAGTTTTCATTAGACATCAAACTAATAAGACTTCGTTGGCGGTGGGCGCTCCCTCGCCGCTGTGCACCTCTGGGGTAAGCCGTCATGAAAGCAACTGGCAAAGGGCCTGCATTGATGCGGCTGAATAATCAAAAGCGCGTAATGGCTCAACTGCGTCAGCTGCGCATCACATCGCGCCAGGATCTGGCGCAGGTACTGGCACTCAGCAAAAACACCGTTTCGCAAATTATTGATGATTTGCTGGAAAACGGTTGGGTTCAGGAACTAGGTAAAGCCAGCGTTTCTTCGGCTGGCCGTCCTAAAATTCACATTACCCTGCGCCCGGAAAAGCTGGTCAGTGCCGGTATCATGGTGGAAAAAAACCTGATTCACTGGCAGATCTGCGATTACTTTTCACAACCGCTTGCCGAACAGACAATACGGACGGACACCAGTAAACCTGGCCCGATCCTGGCTGAAATCGGTGCCCTGTGCGAAAAACTGATGGAAGCCTGGCCAGGGCTGCTGGGAATTGGGCTGGGGTTTCCCGGTGTCGTCGATTCCCGGCGAGGCTGGATGCATCTGTCAACCCACTTGGGCTGGCAGAATGTTGACCTGGCCAGTGATCTGCGCAAACAGATCGCCTTGCCGATTCGGATTATGAATAACGTCAGGGCCGCTGCGCTGCTGTCTGTGCAACAGCTCAATCTGCCCGCCGAAAGCGGGCATTTTTATTTGCGCATTGCGGAAGGCATTGGCGGCGCGCTGGTGCAGCATGGCGTGGTTTTCACCGGTAACAGCTGGACCGCTGGTGAAGCAGGACATCTTACCGTCCAGCCAAATGGCCCTCGCTGTAGCTGTAATCGGCAGGGTTGTCTGGAGGCGATGATCAGCAAACCTGCCATTAACCAACAGCTTGCCCAGCGTCAGCCGGGATTAACCTGGCACAGTCGTGACAGCGCACCGAATGTCGTAAATGAAGTGATGCAGCTGGCAGGCAACTATCTGGGCATCGCGCTCAGCCAAATCATGTTATTACTGAATCCTGCCACGATCATCATTGACTGTCCCTGGAGCATCAGCCCGACCTTTTGCCAGGCCGTGCTCAATCAGACGCAGGCCAACAAACTGGCGTTTATTGCGGCCCATACGCAGGTACATTTTCTGCAATCGCATCTGGCCCCGGCAACCGGGCTGGCGCTGGCCATTATCGAACAGATGGAGCAGCGCCTCGAGTAACAGGCCACTGAGCGTGGCCCGGTGGCTTAGCGCTGGCGAAAATCGGGAATAACCAGATCGCCACGCATTACTGAGGAATGTAACACGCTCTGCGTCTGTTGATTCAGTGCCTTCACAATACGCGCGGCCATGGCATCCATTGAATATGAGATAGCCGGAATCGTCGGGATACCGGGCAGATCCAGCGTGCCGGCCAGACTAAAGACCATAATGTCTTTTGGCACCTGCTTATTGAACGCCTGCAACTGAGGAATCACTTTTTGTGCCTGCTGTTCATCGGCCACCAGCAATGCATTGAAATTTAGCGTGGAGGCATTGTTCAGAAGTTCCTGCAACGCCACTGAAGAAGATGACGTGTCCATAAAGACCAGATTACGGTTAAAAGGCAGGAAATTTTTTTCCAGGGCATGTTTATAGCCCAGCAGAACCTGATCGGCAAAGCCCATGCCCTCGGGATGAATCAGAGCAATTTGACGACGATTTTGACTGATAAGAAAGTTACAGGCCGTTTCCGCTGCAAAAGCATGATCACGCTGGATACTGTTCACTTCTTCGCCGGATTCCAGACAATCCACCAGCATCACGTTTGGCTGACGCAGGTTTAACGGAAAGCGCGCGCCGATAATTAAGACGTCATCACATAACCCACAGGTCAACTCACTGAGGCAGGTCATCACGTCCGCTTTCGTGTTGGCGAAACGAAGTAACAGGTGTTTTTGATGCTGACTGAAATGTTTCTCCAGCGCATAAAGGTAACCCGTCGTCTGATTGATATTTTCCTGCGCACAAATAACACCGATACAGCCCGTAGACTGACTCAGTAGTGACTGGGCGATGACATTTGGACGATAATTCAGTTCATCCACCGCTTTTAACACCGCAGCCCGACTGGCCTCTTTCACCCCACGTGACCCACTCAACACGCGCGATACGGTGGCTTTAGACACGCCAGCCAGTCGCGATACATCGTTGATAGTAGACATCATTTTCCCCTAACAGAACCAAACGGCTCCCTGAAAACTGACCGAAACGGTGGCTTAATTTTTCGCCACAGGCAGTATAGCGTTTTCATTTTTTCATGGAAACCGATTTTCCGTTTCTACTCAATAATGATTTTTACCGCTTAATTTAGTGATCTGAATCGTAATTAAACACCCGTTATCAGCCAGAGCATGATGCCTGTCACACTTTCTTTTGCGACAAATGGAAACCGGTTTCCATATCGTATCAAATCATCGCCGTAACAAGTTTTACACGTAAAGGAGCGTTCTCATGATCAGGATTATGTTGTGCTGTTCGGCAGGTATGTCCACCAGCATGCTGGTGCGCAAAATGGTAGAGGTGGCGGATCAACGCGGCCTCGCTGTGCAGATTGATGCCTGGGGCATTGCCGAGTTTGATACGCAGTTTCCAACGTATCAGGTTGTGCTGCTCGGCCCGCAAGTAAAGTACATGTTAAACACGCTTTCAGAAAAAGCTGCCACCTACGGTATTCCTGTCCGGGCTATTGATATGACGGACTACGGTATGCAACGCGGTGACAACGTGCTGGATTACGCTCTGTCGCTTATTGAAGCGACACACTAAAAGGTGTCATTTATGGGTTCGTTATATCAGTCAATGGTGACGGTGATTGAACAGGCTATTACGCCCCTCGCCGGAAAATTGGGTCAGCAAAAGTACGTTATCGCTATTCGTGATGGTTTTACGGCGGCCCTGCCGTTTATGATTATTGGCTCGTTCATGCTGGTGTTTATTTTCCCGCCCTTTTCAGCGGATACCACCAACAGCTTTGCCCGGGCCTGGCTCGACTTTTCGGTCACTTATCGCCAGCAACTGATGCTGCCGTTTAATCTCAGCATGGGCGTCATGACCTTCTTTATCTCAGTCGGCATCGGTGCCAGTCTGGGCCGACAGTTCAACCTTGATCCCATCATGTCAGGTTTACTGGCTTTTATGGCCTTTTTACTGGTGGCAGCGCCCTATGCTGATGAAAAGATCTCTACGCAGTACCTGTCCGGTCAGGGAATTTTTACGGCCCTGATTACCGCGATTTATGCCACCCGTGTTTATGCCTGGCTCAAACAGCATAACGTCACGATTCGCCTGCCCAAAGAAGTCCCCACTGGCGTCGCCCGTTCTTTTGAGATTTTAATTCCGGTATTGGTGATCATTGGCACCCTGCATCCGCTTAATCTGTTTATTGAAGCCAAAACGGGCATGATTATTCCTCAGGCGATTATGCATCTGCTGGAACCGCTGGTATCCGCCTCGGATTCCCTGCCAGCCATCTTGCTGTCGGTGCTGCTGTGCCAGATTTTTTGGTTCGCCGGTATTCATGGCGCACTCATCGTCACTGGCATCATGAATCCCTTCTGGATGGCTAATCTCTCCGCCAATCAGGCCGCTCTGGCAGCCGGTGCGGCGCTGCCCCATGTCTATCTGCAGGGCTTTTGGGATCACTATCTGCTTATCGGCGGCGTCGGTTCCACTTTGCCGCTGGCCTTTTTACTGCTGCGCAGCCGGGTACTGCATCTGCGTACCATCGGCAAAATGGGCGTGGTTCCCAGCTTCTTTAATATCAATGAGCCGATCTTATTTGGTGCGCCCATCATCATGAATCCCCTGCTGTTTATTCCCTTCGTCTGCGTCCCGATGATTAATGCCGTTCTGGCCTATACCGCCACAAAACTGGGCTGGGTTGCGCAGGTCGTTTCGCTGACGCCCTGGACGACGCCCGCGCCGATTGGTGCTTCCTGGGCGGCCAACTGGGCGCTTAGTCCACTGGTCATGTGCCTGATCTGCATGGTGATGTCGGCACTGATGTACTTACCTTTTCTGCGCGCTTACGAACGCAGCCTGATCAAAGCAGAAGAGAAAAAAATTCAGGATACCGTGCCCGCAGGCAATACCGTGCACGGTCATCCCCAGGCTTAAGGAGTCAGTCACATGCACTACCGTTTTCCCGACAATTTCTGGTGGGGCAGCGCCAGTTCGGCGTTGCAAACCGAAGGCTGTAGCCTTCAGGGCGGTAAAAGCGCCACCACCTGGGATCACTGGTTCGCACACCAGCCGCATCGTTTCCATCACGGTATTGGCCCGGCCGATACCTCCGGCTTTTATCAACACTGGCGGCAGGATATCGCGCTGCTAAAAGCGTTAAAGCACAACAGCTTTCGCACCTCGCTGAGCTGGGCGCGGCTCATGCCGGACGGAGCGGATGAGATCAATCCCGAGGCCGTCGATTTCTATCACCGGGTCATTGATGAATTACTGGCGCAGGGGATTACGCCGTTTATCACGCTGTTTCATTTCGATATGCCGCTGGCCCTGCAGGAGAAAGGGGGCTGGGAAAACCGCGAAGTGGTGCAGGCGTTTGGCCGCTACGCGCAGCGCTGTTTCGCGCTGTTCGGTCACAAAGTGAAGCACTGGTTTACTTTTAATGAGCCCATTGTGCCGGTTGAAGGCGGCTATCTGTATGATTTTCATTATCCCAACGTGGTGGATTTTAAACGCGCCGCTACCGTGGCCTTTCATACCGTACTGGCACATTCCCTGGCGGTACGAGCCTGGCGTAACGGCGGCTATGATGGCGAAATAGGCGTGGTACTGAATCTCACACCGTCCTATCCGCGCTCAACGAATCCGGCAGATGTCAACGCAGCACAGCATGCCGATCTGCTGTTTAACCGCAGCTTTCTCGATCCGGTTCTCAAGGGCGAATATCCGTCTGCGCTGCTGGACTTATTAAAACAGCATGACCAGTTGCCACACTGCCTGCCTGGCGACAGCGCCTTGCTTGCCGACGGCATCATCGACCTGCTGGGTGTCAATTATTATCAACCGCGCCGGGTGAAGTGCCGGGACAGCGCCGTCAACCCTGACGCACCGTTTATGCCGGAGGCATTATTCGATCATTACGACATGCCTGGCCGACAAATGAACCCATACCGCGGATGGGAAATCTATGCGCCGGGTATTTACGATATTCTGATCAACCTGCGCGATAATTACGGCAACCCTCGCTGCTTTATTTCTGAAAATGGAATGGGCGTCGAAAATGAACAGCGTTTTATTCAAGACGGTAAAGTTCAGGATGATTACCGTATCGAATTTGTTTCCGAACATCTTAAATGGCTGCATAAAGGCATTCGCGAGGGCTGTCATTGTCTGGGTTATCATATGTGGACCTTTATCGACAACTGGTCCTGGCTGAATGGCTATAAAAATCGCTATGGCTTAGTGCAGCTCGATCTGGAAACACAACAACGTACGATAAAAAAGAGCGGAAACTGGTTTGCTAACGTTGCCGAAAATAACGGTTTTGACTGAGAGCGATAATAATGATTGAACTTGAAGACGCTGTAATGACGATTATCGTCAATTCAGGACACGCCCGCAGCCTGTGCTTTGAAGCCCTGCAGGCGGCGCGGCAAGGCGAGTTTGAGGAGGCCCATGCGCGCCTCAAAGAGGCCGACGACTATTCCCGCAAGGCCCATCAGATGCAAACCCGGTTAATTGAACAGGATGCTGGCGAGGCCCGACAGCCGATGACGTTAATTATGGTCCATGCTCAGGATCATTTAATGACGTCGCTATTAGCCCGTGAATTATCAGAAGAAATAATTCATCTCTATCAACGGTAATTTGATCGCTTAATACAGGAGAATGCCTGACAAAAAACATCCCTCTGGAAAGAAAACATACTCTACAAATCAACTTGTTTTGGTGACAGTCAATAAGCCGAAACGGGCGGGTTATTATCTGAAAACAACAGCACGCGTCTTTCGGGTTAATTCGTGTTAACCCGAAGGATGAGGTGTAAACGAGATAACCATGAACATGATAAAAACATTTTCACTTCCTCTGGCGGTGAGCGCCGCGCTGTGCCCGATTGCCGGCCTCGCACAGGAATTCACGCAGGAACAAATCGACGCTATCGTCGCCAAAGCCGTCGATAAAGCTTTAGCAGAGCGTCAGGCTAAGATGGATGCCGCCGTCGCGAAAAAAACGGATGTGATAACAGAACCGCAGAGTCCTGCACAGTCACCGGATATGGCCATTCCTTTTGGCGTGAAGTTTAGCGGCTACGCCCGTTATGGCGCGCATTACCAAAGTGGTGACCAAAAGTATGTCAACGTTGATGGCTCTTACAACGGCGCCTCCGGTATTGGTCGCCTAGGGAACGAAGGTAACGGCGGCGAATTCCAGCTCTCTAAAGCGTTTAAAAGCACGAACGGTGCCATCTGGGACGTGAACGTGATGATCGATCACTGGGGCGACGAAGTGAACCTGAAAAAAGCTTACGCTGGCGTGACCAACGTGCTGGCCTCGAATCCCAATGCCTATCTTTGGGCCGGACGGGACTTTCATCAGCGCCCGCAACAGAACATCAATGACTATTTCTGGATGAATCACGATGGTCAGGGCGCGGGCGTAAAAGACTTTGACGTAGGCGGGATAAAATTTGACCTTGCTGCCGTCGCGGCGGTGGAATCCTGTAATCCTGAAGTGCTTAGCGATGAATCCAATCCGTCACGCATTACCTGTACGGGCGGATCGGGCACCGGCGATAAAGGAAACTATGCCGCCACATCTAAAATCCACGGCATGAAACTGGGGCCGCTGGATCTGGAGATGTATGCCAATTACGGTTTCGACTCTAAGGCCGTGGAAAGCGAGGATCGCCTCAACGCCTGGCAGGGTGCGTTTGTCGTAAGCCACACCACCGATCATGGCGTCAATAAAGTGATTGCACGTTACTCAGACAATGCGGATAACAGCGTTTACAGCAAAACCCATGGCCTCAGCACGCTTTACACCAGCTTTGAAGGTAAGCACCTGTTTACTCAGCAGGCGCAGGTGGAGTATCTGCTGGCCTATCACGATTATGACAACAGTCGACTGAAAAGCGACAACCGGAAAAACTACGCTGCCATTGTGCGCCCGATGTATTTCTGGAATGACGTGCACTCCACCTGGCTCGAAGCCGGTTATCAACGGGTCAACTATGATGAAGGCGGTAGCAACAACGGCTGGAAGCTGACGCTGTCGCAAAATATCGCTATCGCGATGGGCCCGGAGTTCCGTCCCATGCTGCGCTTCTATGTGACGGGCGGCAAGGTCGATGATGCGCGCACCGCACGCGTGAATGGCCGGGAAAACGATACTCTGGACGACTTCAATCTGGGTGCGATGTGGGAAGCCTGGTTTTAAGACGATACACGGGTCGTCTACGGCCAGTGTGAGGCGGTGTACGGATTTACCTGCAACGATAAGCAACCCTCGCCCTCGGGCATTTCTGCCGTATGCCCGATTGGGTGGTAAGCTGTACGAAGGGCGCTCTACACCGCCTTGCCGTGTCAACGCGACATTCACCTCAGCGACCTGATAAGGAAAAGCACCATGTCGGCAATCGGTAATACATTTCATCACATCGGTATTGTGGTTCAGGATATTGAAGCCAGTGAAGCCTGGTATAGCCAGATGCTGGGATTTACGCGTCTGTATGATTATGGCTGGCCGGGCGTACAGGTTGTTTTTATTGCGCGGGGCAATGTGAAACTGGAGCTGTTTCAACATGCGCAGGCTACCCCGATGGATCCACAGCGGCAACGCGCAGAAACCAATCTGAAAATCGGCGGTATCAACCATTTCGCGCTTCAGGTCGACGATCTCGATGAGGCGGTTGCGGAACTGCAGGCAAAAGGTGTCGAGATCGTTTCCCCGCCCCGTGCCGTACCCAACGGCGATGGCGATCGTTTCGCTTTCATTCATGATAACGAGAAGATGCTCGTCGAGCTTTTTCAGCCCGGCCGCTAATCCGCCTCCTGTCTGGAATGATTTCACTCGCGACGGGGCGAACGCGCGCGTCGCCTGATAGAACCTGACAAAGGCTTTACGCTACCCCTTTTCCTTTAAATACCCATATGAACCCTGTCACAAAACGCGCATTCGGTTTTTCGGGCTGGTTAAACGTCCACCCGCCCGGCAAACTTGTTAAAGCCTTGTTGCACATAGCCCAATGTAATTGTTAACGGCCATTAATGCGCATAGCGCATCAGTCGATGAGTTTATTGCGCTTATTTACTTTATTTTCCTGATCCAGTCTTCAGCAACAGGCGCAGCAAAAAGCGTCAATGATAAACTGGAGATACCGATGCATTCCTCGACTTCACCTATGACCACTCGCGCCAGAATCGGCGCAATCTTGCGCGTTACCTCGGGCAACTTTCTGGAACAGTTTGACTTCTTTCTGTTTGGTTTTTATGCCACCTACATCGCGCATACTTTCTTTCCGGCGAGCAGTGAGTTCGCCTCACTGATGATGACCTTTGCCGTCTTCGGCGCAGGTTTCCTGATGCGCCCGATCGGCGCCGTGGTGCTGGGCGCTTATATTGATAAAGTCGGCAGACGCAAAGGATTGATCGTAACCCTGTCCATTATGGCTACGGGCACCTTTCTGATTGTATTAATTCCGTCTTATCAGAGCATTGGCCTTTGGGCCCCGATGCTGGTGCTTATCGGTCGCCTGTTGCAGGGCTTCTCTGCCGGTGCCGAACTGGGCGGCGTGTCGGTTTACCTGGCCGAAATCGCTACGCCAGGCCGTAAAGGCTTCTATACCAGTTGGCAGTCGGGCAGCCAGCAGGTCGCCATTATGGTTGCCGCTGCCATGGGCTTTGCCCTGAATGCCGCCCTGGAAGAGAGCGCGATTCGTGAATGGGGCTGGCGTATTCCGTTCCTGTTTGGCTGCCTGATTGTGCCTTTCATTTTCTTTCTGCGTCGTAAGCTGGAAGAAACGCAGGAATTTAATGCTCGCCGTAAGCATCTAGCGATGCGCGAGGTCTTTAAAACCCTGTTAGCTAACTGGCAGGTAGTGGTTGCGGGCATGTTGATGGTGGCGATGACCACAACAGCGTTCTATCTGATTACCGTTTATGCCCCCACCTTCGGCAAGAAGGTGCTGATGCTCAGTGCGTCTGACAGCCTGCTGGTTACGCTGCTGGTGGCCATTTCCAATTTCCTCTGGCTGCCGGTCGGGGGTGCCCTGTCTGACCGCTTTGGACGTAAACCGGTTCTGATTGCCATGACGTTGCTGGCCCTGGCAACGGCTTATCCGGCCCTGACGCTGCTGGCCGAAGCCCCGAGTTTTATGATGATGCTGACCGTACTGCTGTGGCTGTCATTTATCTACGGCCTGTATAACGGTGCGATGATTCCTGCCCTGACCGAGATTATGCCAACCGAAGTTCGGGTGGCGGGCTTTTCACTCGCTTACAGCCTCGCAACGGCTGTCTTTGGCGGATTTACCCCGGTGATTTCAACCGCATTGATAGGGTACACCGGCGATAAAGCGTCACCCGGTTACTGGATGAGCTTTGCTGCCGTCTGTGCCCTACTGGCGACGCTGTATCTTTACCGCCGCAGCGCTGTCAATTTACAACCCGCCGTTAAACATTAAGTCAGGGACTCCATTATGAAACGACTATACCGATCACTCCTTGCCACCCTCGTGCTTTCAACCGTCAGCACGACGGTACTGGCAAAGGACGTGACCGTGATGATCTCTGGTGGCTTTAAAGCCGCCCTGGAGAAACTCACGCCTCAGTTTGAAGCCCAAAGCGGTGACAAAATTATCCTGGTATCCGGCCCTTCAATGGGTAAAACCCCGCAGGCAATCCCTAACCGCCTGGCACGTGGTGAAAAGGCCGATGCGGTCATTATGGTGGGCAATGCGCTGACTCAGCTGGAAAAAGACAAGTGGATAAAACCCGGCTCACGCGTGGAGCTGGCTGACTCGCCGATTGGTATTGTCGTGAAGCAAGGCGACGCTAAGCCCGCAATTAAGACGGATGACGAATTACGTCAAACCTTACTGAGCGCGAAGTCTATTGCGTATTCCGATAGCGCCAGCGGTCAGTATGTCAGCAGCGAGTTGTTTAAGAAGTTAGGCATTGAAGACAAAGTCAAAGACAAAGCACATCAGGTCGAACGTATTCCTGTCGCCTCGGAAGTGGCAAAAGGCCACTATGCACTGGGACTGCAGCAGGTCAGCGAACTGCTGCCCGTCAAGGGCGTGACTTTTGTTGGCGAGTTGCCTGACGATGTCCAGTACATTACCCGCTTCGCGGGCGCTGTCCCGGCGAAAGCCGCGCATCCGGAAGCAGGTAAAGCGCTACTTGATTTCCTGGCCTCAGCTCAGGCGCAGGCTGTCGTTCACGCAACCGGTTTGCACTCGGTGAAAACGCAGCAGCCTGTTACGCAGCGTGATACTGTTCAGTAATGAGCTTTTCCAGTTCTGCTGCAATATACGACTGAATACGTCCGCTGCGTCTGAGCAGCCCTACAGTACGTTTCACCACTGGATCGGTGAGGGGTAACTGCACCAGCACCGAATGACCGGATGACGGCATCGACATGGCGGGCACGGCAGCAATGCCGATTCCCGCTTCAACCATACCGAGCATCGTGGTCACATGTCGGGTTTCACAAATACTGGGACGCGCCGGAACAATATGACCCAGGGCAGAGTCCAGCAGGTTGCGATTACCCGACGTCTTATCCAGCCCCACATAATCCTGCTGATAAAATTCCTGCCATGTCAGTCCTTTACGGCTGGCAAGCGGATGGTCGTGTCGGCAGGCGACAACATAAACATCCTCAACCAGGGGTAAAAATTCGGTGCCAGGCGGTGGATTGCCGGAGAAGCAAATGCCAAAATCTGCCTGACCACTGGTTACCGCCTCGATCACGTTGCCTGCGCTGCTATCAATGATTTTGACGCGTACGCGAGGATAGCGGGCCTGAAAGCGGCGAATGACATCCGGCATAAAATAGTAGGCCGCAGAGGGCACCGTCGCCACCGTCACCAGTCCGGTCCGATCCTGGCTGACTTTACTGATATCGGCCATAACCTCTTCAAAATTAGCGAGCAGCTGCTCCGAACGTGCGGCAAATGTCTGACCATAAAGCGTAAGCGTAACCCGGCGCGTGGTTCTGTCGAACAGCTTAATCCCCAGTGCCGTTTCCAGCTTTTCAATCCTGCGGCTCAGGGCCGACTGGGACAGGCAAATGGACTCCGCTGCAATGCGGAAATTGCCATATTCGACCAGGGCGCGAAACGCGTACAGATCGTTAAGATCGAAATTAACCGGCATGGCGACAGACGTTCCCGTGATGTTGAAAAGGCTGGGACCATAGTGCCTTATCGATTCACAGCAAACAAAGTGAAATATGCGCGAAACGGCGGGTGTTAAGCGGGGAAACCGGTCACCCGTAAAGGCAGGCGACCGGGAAAAACACTCAGACAGGATGTGGCGTGGATGAACGGGAAACGTTTCTGACCGCTTCCTCGACGCGCTCAGAATTGCTCTGAATACTGGCGATTACCTCACCCGCCTGACGCATAAGATTGACTCCACGCGCCGTGTTTTTCAGGTTATTTTCGATGTCTTCCAGCACCTTTTTCGCCAGCTGATTATTACTGGACACCACGCGTCCTATTTCTTCTGTCGCTTCGTTAATACGTGCCGCCAGCGTGCGTACCTCGGCGGCTACGATGGCAAAACTGCGCCCCGACGTGCCGGCGCGGGCCGCCTCAATGGCTGCATTCAGCGCAATAAAGCGCGTCTGCTCGGCGATATTGCGAATGGAATGCACCATATCGGCAATCCGGTCAGACTGGCCGTTCAGGCCAAAGACATCCGCCGAAACGCTGTTCATCTCATTGGCGATGTCCGCCATCGTTCTGACGCTGTCTTCGATGACATCGGCACCCGTTACCGAGCTTTCACGTGTCTGTTGCGCCATCTTCCATGCGTGCTGAGCGGCTTCGTTTTCCTGCTGGTTTTGCAACACCTGCTCCGTCACATCCGTCGCGAATTTCACGATCTTATATAACCGGCCTTCGGTATCAAAAACCGGGTTATAGGTTGCACGCAGCCAGATGGTTTTACCCTGGCGGTTAAGGCGCGGATACTGGCCGGAAAAAAATTCGCCCTGGTTCAGGCGTTGCCAGAACTGCTGATATTCCTGGCTGTTACGCAGTTCCTCAGAGCAAAACATACGGTGATGCCGCCCGAGGATCTCATCGGCTTTGTAGCCGGTCGCTTTCAGGAAGTTTTCATTCACGTCCAGTACTTCCCCGGCCTTATTAAATGCAATGACGGCCATTGAGCGGCTGATCGCCTGTACCATGGCATCCTGCTGCTGCGCTTCGCTGATACGCTCGGAAATATCAGCCGCCAGCTTGATGACCTTAATCACCCGACCCTGCCGATCTTTTACTGGCACATAGCTGGCTTCCAGCCAGACGGGATGATTATCTTTGCCTAAACGCAGGTATTTACCGCTGAAGCTCTTGCCGCTGGCCAGCCGTAGCCAGAACTGGCGATACTCGGCTGAGTTGACCAGCGAGGGCGAGCAAAACATGCTGTGATGACGACCCACGATTTCTTTTATCTCATAGCCCATCTTGTTGAGAAAAAGATCATTTGCCCGAAGGATCGTGCCTTCTGGCGTAAACTCGATGATCGGAATGGCATCATTCAGTGCTTTGAGCGAATCGGCGGCGTGTTTATGCTGGTGTTTTGAGAAAAGGGAAAATAATTTTTTTAGAATTGTCATTTTTATACTGCCATGTTGAGTGGTCTGGAGAGTTTATCGGCAGGAGAAAGAGCAGGCTTGAGACAATGGAGAATAAACAGGCAACAGATTGTGACCGGGCTAATAACGTTAATTAAAGGATGAATACAGCGCCCTTTATTTTTGGCCGCGTTAAAACGTAATGACTGACATTAAGTGGAAAATTATTTGCACACCAGGTTTACGTCACTGTCGACATAAACCGTCCTTTTCACGCTCTGCAGCGACCAAAAAAAAGCTGCCATCAGGCAGCTCTTTGCGCATCTTTCAACACGACGCGGTTATTTATACAGCTCGGCGGTCATGTGGACACGGTCGTTCGTGTTGGCTTCGATGATTCTGTACTGCGCACCCTGCTGTTCAGCCTGGGCTGCAATTTTCGCTTCGGTACCATCAAGGGTTGAACCCGTTGCGGTGACAGTTTGCGCAAAAGCAGAGGCTGACATCAGTGAAAGCGCAGCAACGGCAGCAAGGGAAAGTGTTTTCATGGTTTTCATAATCCGGTTCCTTATCATGTAAGCGGGAAAGCAGTGTGCTTTCGATGGGAGTAATGATAACCATAGTTATTAATACAAAGTTAACAATAAGTGCCGCAATTGTGATCATGCTATCTATCACGCTGATAGCTAAAACCTCATGCCGACGTTGCGGAATTGACATATAACGTTTTTGGTAAGGGTGACTGAGGCAGGAGAAGCAGAGGCTCAGCGCGATCTGCAGCTATATTTCACGTTTTGCTATGCCAGGGATTAAGGATATCTCACCTGTCTGGCAGATCTTATCTGCGTACTAAGAGCGGTTAACTGCGAAGGTTGTGCGCTTTTAAGCGCACACATCTTGATGACTGCTGCCAGACGACAAACAGGATAATGCTTTATTGCTGCTTGCGCACGTTAGTACGTAGCGCGCCCTTTTCCCCTGTTGGTTTCTTACGTGTTACCCCATGGCTTAGATTCCAGAGAGCGGATGGGTTTGTTTGTCACGGCTTTCGGCTTTCGGCTTTCGGCTTTCGGCTTTCGGCTTTCGGCTTTCCAGGTAAACAAAGCGCACTAAAATTTGCCAGTAATCCTAAAAAATCATGCCTTTTCGCCCTCCTCCGCTCTTTTCTTTAACTACCTGTTTTTTCCTGTGGCAAAAGCGACTGGAATATTACGCGTTAATGTGCGTCTTTTCATCGGGGTGATATAGTCTGCTGAGAGGCTTTATCAGCGCCATCTGCGCGCTGATATTTTGTGGAGGAGAGCTTTAATGGCGCTGTACGCTCTGGACTGGTTTAGTCGCAATGGTATGGAGTGCTCGCGCGTTAAAGCGCATAACGCAACCTTTCCAAAACACACGCACGATGAATATGTGCTTAGCGCCAACCTGTCGGGCATTGAGGAAATCACACTTAATGGCCAGACACTGCAGGTCAATGCGGGCCAGATCACTCTGTATAATCCGGCCAGCATCCAGTCTTCACGTTTCGATCAGCACGGCGCTGAATTCCTCAGCATCCATATTCCGCAGACGCTATTAAAAACATTCAATCTCAGCCAAAATCTCAGCAGTCACCGTGAGGCACCCGTTTTAGCTGAAGGCGTTTTCACGCATCAGGGGTTATTTAACGCTATATGTCGCTATGCCCAACTGACACAACACCATGACAGCGAAGAGGAAGAGCAGGCACTTTTGCTGTTGTGCGCAGAACTGTTCTCTGAGAAAGTCACGCGAGATGCCGTGGTCGATAAAGACCTGGACCGCATCATTGCTTTTATGCGCCAGCATGTGAACATGAAGCTTACGCTGAATGCATTGGTGCAGGTAGCGGGAATAAGCAAATACGCGCTGGTGAGGCGTTTTACTGCTTATACCGGGCTTCCACCTTTGCAGTATCACATGCAGCTTCGCCTGTGTGCAGCGCGGGCGCTTCTGCGACAGAATCAGCATCCTCTGGACGCCGCGCATCGCCTGGGATTTTACGATCAAAGCCATTTTATCAATGCGTTTCGCAAAGTAATGGGCACCACGCCCAAACACTATGCTTCACAAGTAGGTTCAGGAAAGCAAAAATTCTTTATAACCTGAAACGATGACGTAAAAAGCAAAACAGGCAAAGATAAGGGCAGAAAGCATGTAGGAATATCTCAACAACTTTTGTCCTAATAGCCTGCCGCCCACGCTGCCAACCAGACAGAGCACACCCGTCCATATCACCCCGGCCAGAAAAAAACCGCTCAGAAATAGCGTGGTTCCGGTAAGGTTTTGCTCCCCGAAACGGGAAATGAGCGCGCCACCCACCGTCGCAAACCACAGAATGGCGGTGGGTGAGGACAGGGCCAGTACAATTCCGCGACGGAACTCACGGAACAGCGACAGCCTGACAGTCACCTGTGATGTGTCGATATCGTTAACTGTATTGAAGGCAGCCATCAGCATTTTAACGGTGAACCCTGTCAGCAGAAGCCCTCCACCCGCCCAGATTATCCATCGCACTATCTCGAATTGCAGCAACACCGCCATGCCCGCCAGCGCCAGCACGGCATAAAAAAGATCGCCTATACAGGTGCCGATGCCCAGCGAAAATCCCTGAAAATACCCCCGCTGCATTGCCAGCGTAATCATAGCGATGTTGGCAATGCCGATATCCAGACACAGTGACAGACTTAAGAAAAACCCCGTTGAAAAGGACATCATCGCATTGCACTCCTGCACGACAGAACCTCGCGCTGCGCCACCTGATATGAGCCTGTAAATTCTGTAAAAAGAGCCCATTCTGGAGAGCGAAGCGTAAACTGAAGCGGCATCATTGAGTTCCCTGCCTGAACGTGAGTGATACCTTATTTCATTCTTTTACTCAGCTCAGGTATTGGAAAAAATTGCAGCGAAGGGATGAAGGGAAAGTCAGCCGACGGGGAAAGGGAATAAAGCGGGCGGTACGACATGATCCGCCCGGGGAACCTGGAGCAGAATAATCAGGCGGTGGTGTTAATATTCCGCCCTACAGCCGGGTTCGCGGGAAGGGCAGTAACGCCTTCCACCAGTGTAGTGATGGTATCTGCCTGTTGGTTCAGGGTTTTCTTTAACAGCGTCGCATTGGCTTCACCACGTGCCTGCCATTGATCTAACCCTGCAGACAGCGTTGTGAGTTGCTGAATATCCATGCAGTTGCTCCTTATGTTGACTGAGCCCCAAACGGGGGTCACATAATACTGGCGACGGATTTCGCCAGTGGCGCATAAAGTATCGGCACATATACGCAAAACTTAAGCATGATTAACAGTACCGTGAAGCACACTGCTTATCGTGAAACAAACCGCGGCACAAAACTCACCGGAAAATTCAGCGAATTGGCGATAAAACACGCATCGTGAGCATGGTGGTGCAGCGCTTCTGCGCGCGCAGCGTCCGCCGGATCGCGCAATGTGACCAACGGCTTCAACGTGATTTGCGTGAAATGCCCCCGCTCACCCTCGACCATTGTGCCCTCCGCCGCATCCTCATAAGCCTCGACGATGATACCGGCATCAGCGCACAGATGCAGATACCATAATTTATGGCAGGCGGACGCCGAGGCCAGCAACAGTTCTTCGGGATTCCAGCGCGTGGCATCGCCCCGAAAGGCCGGATCGGCACTCAGTGCGATGGTCGCTTTCCCCTCAGCGGCAAGCTCACCATTGCGGTCGTACGCGGTGTAGGAATCTGTACCGCTGCCACGATTACCGGTCCAGCGAATGTGAATATGGTAATGATGTTCCCGATTAGCCATCTTGCATCCTTTAAAGGCTGAAGGTGATTCTGGAGACAGTGCCCATCGTGATTTCAGGCCTGTAGCCCAGCGGATTGATGCTCAGAGCCTGATGTTATAACGGACAATATCATCCACCTGTGCCAGCTTATCGTACAATCTGCGGGCAGGATTGTTTTCATTTGTCACCCAATATACTTTCGCCCAACCCAGTTCACGGGCTTCATCGCAGACTGCTACGATTAGGGCTTTTCCCGCACCTACGCCGCGCTTGTTTTCCTTAACAAAGAGATCTTCCAGATAGCATACGGGCCGAGTGACCCAGGTCCCCTCGTGTATCACGCATATCGCGAAACCGATCACGCTGCCGTTGTGTTCGGCGAGTCGACACATGAGCGCGGAGTCAGTTGAATGGATTCTCTGCCAGGTAGATAGCGTGACGCTCTCATCCAGGTGATGACCATAAAACAGCAGGTAATCTTTCCAGAGCCCCAGCCAGGCTGCGTAATCATCCGGCAGGGCATTACGAACGTTAAGCATTGACGTTCCTTTTAGTCAATGGGCCAGATAACTCGCCGCTGTAATGCCATGACGACGCTACACATCGCGGATACGAAAACAGCGACTGACGGCTTGTTGGAGCCTGCTCAATCAGTAAAGCAGCTGTCTCCCTCAGAAGCTATCTTAATGCGATGGAGTCTGTAAAATCGTGGCTGATGACCATAATAACGATGACAGCGCAGGCGCATTCAACCAGGGTATTACGAATGGCTGTGGAATTTTGCGATTCCTACTTAAGCGAGGCAGCGGCCCAGCCCTTTCTCAAAGAAAACCATAATATAAAGAAGTATATTTTCGACAGTCTGTCAGAAAAGCACTGAACTACACAGCCCCTCAAAAAAAGGTGACCATGGATCATGGTGATTGTTAAACAGAGTGACAGCAAGCTCTGCCACACTGTTTAACAGAACATAACCTCAGAAAATTTTGAACAATTTATTATATAAATCAAAAAAAACAACTCTTTTATAGCTACTTTAATATGCCTTACGGTGTTACTCAGTTGATATATTCATTCTGACATTCTCGTCTTGTCTTTCAGAGAAAATATAAGTGGAAAGCCAGCCCAGGACATTCGGACCGGCTTCCTTATAGATGATGGCGACAGGTCATCGGTTCATTCATGTACTCACAGAAATGCCAACATCGCCTTCTTACGCCACTTCTCCATTTTCCTGCCTGTACTCTTTCGGTGTCGTCGCATAGCTCTTCTTGAACACCGAATAGAAATATTGCAATGAGGGATAACCACACATCTGCGAGATCTCATTGATACTGAGTGACGAGCCCGCCAGCAGTTCCTTTGCCTTTTCCAGCTTTTCGCGATGGATCATGGCGTGAATCGTATCGCCGGTTTCGTCACGGAAACGCTTCTCCAGGTTAGAACGCGACAGGCCAATGGCATCCAGTACCTGCTCCACCTTAATGCCCTTACAGGCGTTAAAACGGATAAAATGCATCGCCTGAATCACTGCCGGATCGTGCAGCGAGCGGAAATCGGTTGAGCGGCGGGCAATCACTTTCACTGGCGGTACCAGAATGCGCTGGAGCGGCAGAACCTGCTTATCCAGCAGGCGGTGTAACAGCTTAGCGGCCTGATAACCCATCTGTCGTGAACCCTGAACTACCGAGGAAAGCGCGACGCGAGAGAGATAACGGGTCAGTTCTTCGTTGTCGATGCCAATTACGCACAGCTTCTCAGGCACCGGAATCTTCAGGTGCTCGCAGGCCTGCAGCAGATGACGCGCACGTGCATCAGTGACAGCAATAATGCCGGTATGCGGGGGAAGGGTTTGCAGCCAGTCGGCCAGGCGGTTTTGCGCGTGCTGCCAGTTCTCAGAGGCGGTTTCCATGCCCTGATAAACCACGCCCATATAGCGCTCACGCATGACGCGTTGGCGAAACGCCAGTTCGCGCTCCTGTGCCCAGCGTTTACCACTGGAAGCCGGCAAACCGTAAAATGCAAAACGGTTGATACCGCGCGCTTTCAGGTGCAGGAAGGCACTTTCCACCAGCGCGCTGTTGTCGGTGGCAATGTAGTGTACCGGCGGGTAATCCTCTTCACGATGATAGGAGCCACCCACACCAACGACCGGCACCGCCACGTCTGCCAGCGAACGCTGAATGGCGCTGTCGTCATAATCCGCAATCACGCCGTCGCCCAGCCACTCATGGATATTGTCAATGCGGCAGCGGAAATCCTCCTCAATGAAAATATCCCAGTTTGTCTGTGAAGCTTGTAAATACTCGCCAACGCCTTCAACCACCTGACGATCGTAAACCTTGTTGGCGTTAAACAGCAGGGTAATGCGGTATCGTTTCTCATGCATAGTGGCAGCGTCCCGTTAACTCCCAGCGAATTGCATAGCACAGCTGGATGCATCACAGAAATGGTTTGCGCCACAGTGTGATCGTTCACACGATTACATACGGCGGCGCGTTGCGGTGTCCATCCAGACCGCCAGCAGCAAAATCGCCCCTTTAACGATGTACTGCCAGAAGGTCGGCACATCCATCATGCTCATGCCGTTATCCAGCGAGGCCATGATAAACGCGCCCATCACCGCCCCGGCGACGGATCCGACGCCGCCAGCCAGGCTGGTGCCGCCGATAACACAGGCTGCAATCGCATCCAGTTCGGCGATGTTCCCGGCAGAAGGCGATCCCGCGCCCAGACGTGAGCTGAGGATCAGCCCCGCGATCGCCACCATCAGGCCATTGATGGCAAACACCGCCAGCTTGGTGCGCGCCACATTGATACCGGAAAGCCGGGCGGCATCAATATTGCCGCCGATGGCGTAAATGCGGCGGCCAAAAGCCGTGCGGGTGGCCATAAACATTCCCGCCAGCAGCAGCAATGCCAGCAGCAGTACCGGAGTAGGTACGCCACGGTAATCATTCAGCAGCCAGATCGCCCCCAGCACCAGCACGGCGGTGATCGCCTGGCGTGCCACGGTGCTTGTCGCCGCCGGTTGAGTCAGCCCCAACTGCTGACGACGCAGCCGTAAGCGCCACTGCCACAGAATAAACAGTGCCAGGCCGATAAAGCCAAAACCAAAACCGAAGCCGCCTGGCAAATAGCTTTGCCCAATCTGGGACATCGCCGGACTGGTCGGGGCAACGGTAGTTCCGTCGGTGATACCGACCAGGATGCCGCGAAACGCCAGCATACCGGCCAGCGTTACGATAAACGAAGGCACCTTGCGGTAGGCCACCCACCAGCCATTCCAGGTGCCCAGCAGCAGGCCAAGCACCAGCGTGACCACAATGGTCAGTGGCAGCGGCCAGCCCAGCCAGACGTCAAAGATCGCCGCCGCGCCGCCCAGCAGCCCCATCATAGAGCCAACTGAGAGGTCGATCTCAGCGGAGATAATGACAAACACCATGCCCACCGCCAGGATGCCGGTTATCGCCGTCTGGCGCAGCAGGTTAGAGACGTTGCGCGGGCTGAGCCAGGCACCGTCAGTAGTCCAGGTAAAAAACAGGGCAATCAACACAATCGCCCCCAGCATGACCAGCACCTGCAAATTACGCAGGCCGAGCTTGCTGGAGACGGGCTTGTTGGCCGGCGTCGATACGGCGGGCTTGGTTTCGCTGTTAAGCATAATGTTCACTCCGCAGAGCGGCTTCCATCACCTGCTCCTGAGTCAGATTGTCGTTAATCAGATCGGCTTTGATTTGCCCTTCATGCATCACCAGAATGCGGTCGCTGAGGCCCAGCACTTCGGGCAACTCAGACGAGATCACAATGACGGAGATGCCCTGCTGTACCAGCGCATTGATTAGCACATAAATTTCCTGCCGCGCACCCACATCAATACCGCGCGTGGGCTCATCCAGAATCAGAATTTTTGGATTGAGCAGCAGGCATTTCGCCAGAATCGCTTTTTGCTGGTTGCCGCCGCTGAGGCGGCCAATCGGCAGTTCAGGTGACGAGGTTTTGACCCGCAAGCGGGCGATAGCGGCATTAATGGCGTGCAGCTCGCTGGCTTCGTCAATTGTGGACAGGCGCTGGCTGAACTGATCCAGCGCCGCCAGAGTGATGTTTTTGCCCACGCCCATCAGCGGCACAATGCCGTCTTTTTTACGATCCTCCGGCACCATGGCAATGCCGTGCGCGATTGCCTCCTGACAGTCGCGGATAGTCACTTTGTTGCCGTTAATCCGGATCTCACCCTGCCAGCGACCAGGCCAGACGCCAAACAGACACTGAACGGTTTCCGTTCGGCCAGCACCGACTAATCCGGCGATACCAAGGATCTCTCCCTTACGCAGGGTAAAGGACAGGTTATTCACGCGCTTGATGTGGCGGTTGACCGGGTGCCAGGCCGTCAGGTTGCTGACCTGCAGCACCGTGTCGCCAAACTCGTGAGGTGAATGTGGATAGAGCGCCGTGAGTTCACGTCCGACCATCATGGTGATGATATCGTCCTCACTCAGGCCCGCCGCCGGACGAGTGGCAATATGCTGACCATCGCGAATCACGCAGATGGTGTCCGAAATCGCCCGCACCTCGTTCAGTTTGTGCGAGATATAAATACAGGCGATACCGTGCTCGCGCAGGTTGTGGATGATACTGAGCAGTACCGTGGTTTCCTGCTCGGTCAGCGAGGACGTCGGCTCATCGAGGATAAGCAGCCGCACCTGTTTGTTAAGCGCCCGCGCAATCTCCACCAGCTGCTGCTGCCCCAGGCCCAGCTCACCCACGCGCGTGTCGGGCGAGACGTTAAGTTTGACCCGTTCCAGCAACTGCTGGCAGCGCAGCGTCATGGTTTCATCGTCCACCATGCCAAAGCGCCCCAGCTCTGCGCCCAGGAAGATGTTCTCCATCACGGTCAGTTGCCGTACCAGCGCCAGCTCCTGATGGATAATGACAATCCCTTTGCGTTCGGTATCGCGAATAGTCTGTGCCTGGATCGGGTCCCCGGAAAACTGAATCTGCCCCTCAAACTCCCCGTGCGGATACAGTCCGCACAGGATTTTCATCAGGGTCGATTTGCCAGAGCCGTTTTCACCACACAACGACAGCACTTCACCGGCATCCAGTTGCAGGCTGACGTTGTCCAGCGCCTTCACCGCGCCGAAACGCTTGGTGATATTTTTCATTTCCAGCAACATCGGTCTTCTCCTTCGCAGGATGGCGATCAGAGTTCACTCTTCTTGTGGAAACCGTCTTTCACCACGGTACTGTCGATATTGTCTTTGTTGACCTCGATGGGCGTCAGCAGGCGCGACGGCACGTCTTTCAGGCCGTTGTTGAGTTTGGCATTGCTGGCAGGCGTCTGACCGTTGCCAAGCTCGACGGCGACATTAGCTGCTTCAGTCGCCAGTTCTTTGATCGGTTTGTACACCGTCATGGTTTGCGTGCCATTCATGATACGTTTGATGGCGGCCAGATCGGCATCCTGCCCGGAGATGGCGACCTTACCGGCCAGCCCCTGCGCGCTGAGCGCCTGGATCGCTCCCCCCGCGGTAGCATCGTTTGAGGCCACAACGGCATCGATGTGGTTTTTATTGGCGGTCAGGGCGTTTTCCATGATTTTCAGTGCATTTTCCGGCAGCCAGGCATCAACCCACTGATCACCGACAACTTTTATGCTGCCATTATCAATAGAGGGTTTTAACACCTTCATCTGCCCTTCGCGGAACAGGCGGGCGTTATTATCGACAGGCGATCCGCCCATCAGGAAGTAATTGCCTTTGGGTACTTTTTTCACCAGGCTTTCGGCCTGCATTTCGCCGACTTTTTCATTATCAAACGAAATATAGAAATCGATATCGGCATTATTAATCATGCGATCATAGGCCAGAACTTTAATGCCTTCGCGTTTCGCTTCTGCCACGACGTTACTTAATACCTGACCGTTGTAGGGAATAATAACCAGCACATCCACGCCGCGGTTAATCATATTTTCGATTTGCGACATTTGCGTTTCTTCATTGCCATTGGCAGACTGCACGAAGACTTTCGCGCCCTTTGCTTCCGCCTGTTTAACGAAGATATCGCGGTCTTTTTGCCAGCGTTCCAGACGTAAATCGTCAATGGCCATGCCGATTTTGACTTCTTTTGCCAGACTGGCCTGACTGAACAGCGTAAGCGCCGCAAGCGCAGCGAGTAATGCGGGTTTCATTTTCATCATGGTCATCCTGTAGGGAACGGTTATTGTCGTTGTAAGGCTATGAACCAGGCGGATGAATTGTTCACCTTATTTTTACCTGCCAGCAATTACTGATTTTTATCCGGCTATTACGTTTTTTGGTTTATTTCTGAATTTTTGAGCGCGATCCAAATTTTAACATTTTCAGACTCGCCGTTACCGCAAACTGCACAGCATGAGGTCATCTCATCGTCATATTTTTTTGCGAGCAAGCGCACAATAAATAATTCTCTTACTGCCTGTGTGAAATATCGTAATTGAGTGGTCAGAAAGCGGATACGCACAATATGGCTTCTGGGTAACCCATTCGGGACCACTGTTAAGGAGCAAACCATGCACGCTTATTTTGACCAGCTTGATCGCGTTCGCTACGAAGGCGCAAAAACCAGTAATCCTCTGGCCTTCCGCCACTACAACCCTGACGAAGTCATCCTGGGGAAAACTATGGCTGAGCATCTGCGCTTCGCCGCCTGTTACTGGCACACCTTCTGCTGGAATGGCGCGGACATGTTTGGTGTCGGCGCTTTTGATCGTCCATGGCAAAAAGCGGGCGATGCGCTGGCGCTGGCCAAACTGAAAGCGGACGTTGCCTTTGAGTTTTTCCACAAGCTGAACGTGCCTTACTACTGCTTCCACGATGTGGACGTCTCACCTGAAGGTGACTCCTTAAAAAGCTATCGCGAAAACCTGGCGGTAATGACCGATACGTTGCAGGCGAAACAGCAGGAAACGGGCTTAAAACTGCTCTGGGGCACCGCTAACTGCTTTACGCATCCGCGCTACGGTGCGGGTGCCGCCACCAATCCGGATCCGGAAGTGTTTTCCTGGGCCGCCAGTCAGGTGTGCAGTGCAATGAAAGCGACCCAAACGCTGGGGGGCGAAAACTACGTACTGTGGGGCGGACGCGAAGGCTATGAAACGCTGTTAAATACCGACCTGCGCCAGGAGCGCGAACAGATTGGCCGCTTTATGCAGATGGTCGTTGAACATAAGCACAAAATCGGCTTCCAGGGCACGCTCCTGATTGAACCCAAACCGCAAGAGCCGACCAAACATCAGTACGATTATGACGTCGCGACGGTTTATGGCTTCCTGAAGCAGTTTGGCCTGGAAAAAGAGATTAAGGTAAACGTGGAAGCCAACCATGCCACGCTGGCGGGTCACTCATTCCATCACGAAATAGCGACGGCAATTGCGCTGGGTGTATTTGGTTCGGTCGATGCCAACCGGGGTGATGCCCAGTGCGGCTGGGACACCGATCAGTTCCCGGTCAGCGTGGAAGAGAACGCGCTGGTGATGTATGAAATTATCAAAGCAGGCGGCTTTACCACAGGCGGCTTAAACTTTGATGCCAAAGTACGTCGGCAGAGCACCGACAAGTACGATCTGTTCTATGGACACATCGGAGCCATGGACACGATGGCGCTGGCGTTGAAAGTGGCGGCGCGTATGCTGTCTGACGGTGAGCTTGATCAGCGCGTGGCACAGCGCTACAGCGGCTGGAACGGGGAGTTTGGTCAGCAGATTTTGAAAGGTGAGTTTTCACTGGAAACGCTCGCGGCCCATGCGCACCAGCAGCAGTTCAATCCGCAACATCGCAGCGGTCGCCAGGAACAACTGGAAAACCTGGTGAATCATTACCTCTATGACTTCTAATCCGTAAGGAGCGCGACATGGTAATCGGGATCGATATCGGCACATCCGGCGTAAAAGTCGTGTTGCTGGATGTGCAAGGGCAGGTGGCGGCGGTGGAAACGGCCCCACTAACGGTTTCCCGCCCGCATCCCTTATGGAGCGAGCAAGATCCCGAAAGCTGGTGGCAGGCCACGGATAAGGCAATGCAGGCACTGGCACAGCGTCACGACCTGAGCACGGTGAAAGCTATGGGCCTGACAGGACAGATGCACGGCGCGACCTTGCTGGACGCGCAGCATCGGGTGCTGCGTCCCGCCATTCTCTGGAACGACGGACGCAGCGGCGATCAGTGCCGTGAACTGGAGCAGCGGGTACCTGACTCTCGGCGCATCACCGGTAACCTGATGATGCCAGGCTTTACCGCGCCCAAACTATTATGGGTGCAACAGCACGAACCAGACATTTTTGCCCGGATTGCCAGGGTGCTGCTGCCTAAAGATTACCTGCGCTGGCGCCTGAGCGGCGAGTTTGCCAGCGACATGTCTGATGCAGCCGGAACCATGTGGCTGGATGTGGAAAAGCGTGACTGGAGTGAGGAGATGCTCGCGGCCTGCGGGCTGGATCACAGCCAGATGCCAGCCCTGTTCGAAGGCAACCAGATTACCGGTACTTTATCAGCCGCGATCGCGCAGCGCTGGTCGCTGCCGCAGGTGCCGATCGTGGCGGGCGGTGGCGATAACGCGGCAGGCGCGGTCGGCGTCGGCATGGTCGCGCCGGGGCAAGGGATGTTGTCACTCGGTACCTCCGGCGTGTACTTCGTGGTCAGCGAAGGCTATCTCAGCAATCCCGAGCAGGCGGTACACAGCTTTTGTCATGCGCTGCCGCAGCGCTGGCACCTGATGTCGGTAATGCTGAGCGCCGCTTCCTGCCTGGACTGGGCAGCGTCACTGACGGGCTGCGATGATGTCCCGCACCTGTTAGCCGAAGCGGAACGTGCAAAAGACGATGCGCCCCCCTTGTGGTTTTTGCCTTATCTTTCCGGTGAACGCACACCGCATAATAATCCGCATGCCTGCGGCAGCTTCTTTGGGTTTACCCACCAGCATGGGCGACCCGAGCTGGCGCGCGCCGTGCTGGAAGGCGTCGGTTTTGCGCTGGCAGACGGTATGGATGTGGTTCACGACTGCGGCGTAACACCCGAAAGCATCATGCTGATTGGCGGTGGAGCACGAAGTCGCTACTGGCGGCAGATGCTGGCAGATATCAGCGGACAAACACTGGACTACTGCGAAGGTGGCGATGTCGGCCCGGCGCTGGGTGCCGCCCGACTGGCGCAGATGGCAATAGATAACAATCTGACCATTCCGGCCCTGAAGCAGGTGCAGCGCCATGAGCCAGATCCGGCTCGTCATGCACATTATCAGCCGAGACGTGAGACGTTCAGTCGGTTGTATCAGCAGTTGCTGCCGCTGATGAATCTGTAATTCAGCCAGAGGGCAACACCGTTGCCCTCTGGCTGCGCAGGGTTTTCATCGTCGCCGATCAAGGCTGTCCTGCTGGAAGAAATTCATATCTGAGCACGCATCGACGGCCTGCTTTTTCGGCTACGCGGATTGAGGGACGATTCCCCGGAACAATCGTGCCCGCTAACAGGGAATTTCGTTTACCCGAAAGACACAGCTGTTTTCTTAAAACCTGCTGAGCAAGGGATGCCAGCGATCGCCCTTGATATTCAGGCAATATCACTTCCTCAGTTATCTGGAATGCCTGAAGAAACCCTACCGTACCTTCCTCACAAACAATAAACCCGACACGTTGTGCTTCTTCATAAAGAATAAAAACACTGCCATCAGAAATTTTTTCCATCAGTGTCCTTTCATTCGTCGGCAGTAAACTTTCTTTCAAAGCAGGCATGGCTTCCCATGCCCGTTGATAAGCGTCAGTCAACCCTTGCATGCACCAGCTCAAACTTCTTGCGTCAGCGCGAATTAGTGTCAAATGATGTTCTTCAGCCTCGTTTCCCTTGCTGGTGAGGGCTGAGGCATAGATGAGTTGATCCGTTTCTCCGCATACAGGAATGTCGCCAGGCACGAGAATGCGAACACGCTGAGGCTTAATTTCTGACCATTCCCTGCAAATTTTCGTTATGACATGCGAAGTAATGGGGGCATCAAATGCCACGATATCGACAAAAGGACGGGCCAGATCGCCTGCCATGTAACGTGGGCCCGTCAGGTAATGCCCGCCATCCACATCGACCTGACGCTGAAGAAAATAATGCGCAGGGAGTCCCGTTTCCTTCCACGGAAACTGTGTGGCAAATGACATATCGCAACACCATGAGCGTTGCATGCTAAGCCATTTTTCCAACTGAAACCTTAAGGCTTCTTCTGTCAAAGGAAGACTTTTGTAGTAATCGAGTAAACTGGCCAGCATGGTGCGAACCCTGATGAATACGATGAAATCATTGCCTGTTTTCGCGCGGCGAAGTTCCGCATTGCGTCTTTCCACTAACATCGGCCTGGAATGAATACGCAAACAGCCAGTGTAACCATGCGCAATGGACGAATTCAGTTCAGCAAACGATCCGGGCATCCCCAGCCAACTTCAACCGGCTTCATTATAAAGCCGGTTAAGTGACATCAGCCGGGTTACTTAACCAATCGCCCCCAGCGCATCGTCCTGGCTTTGCTTTTTCGGCAGCAGGAACAGCGTTGCTGCAATATCCAGCAGGTAGATCAGGGCCAGTAGCGTGATAGCAGCCACGAAGGAGAATTTACCCGCCAGCAGCCCGATTACCAACGGACCCAATCCACCGACGCCGCGGCCCAGATTAAACAATACGTTCTGCGCGGTCGCACGAACCTGCGGCGGAAAGGTATCTGAGATCAATGCGCCATAGCCGCCAATCATACCGTTGACGAACAGGCCCATCAGCGCACCGGTAAACAACATCACGGTCGGATCGCGCAGTTGCGCATAAACCACAACCATCACGACCGCACCGAACTGGTAAAGCAGGAAGATTTTCCAGCGCGCAAAGCGATCGGCCAGCACGCCAAACAGCCAGATGCCAAAGGTCATGCCCACCACGGTTACTGCCGTCCAGACGCCGGATTTGGTCAGACTGAAACCGAAGTTAGAGGACAGGTAGCTGGGCATCCAGATCATCAGGCCGTAATAACCGAAGTTCTGAACGGAACAGAGAATAAAGATCCCCAGGCTGGCTTTGCTGGTGGCACGGTCTTTAAACAGCAGTTTCAGTCGGGCGGGAAAGGACAGCGAGGGAACATGTTTAATTTGACGGGTGAAGCTCTCGGGTTCGCCCATGCTGCGGCGAATAACAAATGACACCAGCGCGGGCAGTAATCCCACCAGGAACATGCCGCGCCAGCCAATCACACTCAGTAAAGGCGGGGTGATAAATGCCGCCAGCAGTACGCCGAGTTGCCAGCCGATGCCGACCCAGGCCGAGGCGCGGTTGCGCTTTTCTGCCGGCCAGGCTTCTGCAATCAGCGCCATGCCGATGCCAAACTCACCGCCCAGTCCCATGCCCGCCAGCGTACGGTACGCCAGCAGATCCCAGTAACCCTGCGCCACTGCACACAATCCGGTAAAGACAGAGAACATCAGTATCGTGATGGTTAACACACGAATGCGCCCATAGCGATCGCTGAGGTGGCCAAACACAATGCCGCCGATGACCGCGCCGATCAGCGTCCAGGTCACCAGTGAACCAGCCTGTGACGGATCCAGTGCCAGCGACAGGCTGATAGCGGGCAGCATAAACCCGAGAATCAGCAGATCGAATCCGTCCATGGCATAACCGCTGACGGCAGCCAGCATCGCTTTCGCAGGCGTAATGCTCTGCTTAACAGGGAAAGAAGAGGACATGAGTGCGCACCCGTTGGTTAAAAAACTGGCGCAAGTATAAAGAGCTAAGAGGATGGGGTCTATGCAGAATAGCCGGAGCCGTGCGCCTTATGGCGCACGGTTGCGCGAGATCAAGACGGTTTGTTGCTACCGTCGTCGTCACCGGATAACAGCGCGTCCAGCCTATCGCCGCCCACGTGACGGAAATCCTGACCTTTCACGAAGTAGAAAATGATTTCGCAGATATTCTGGCAGCGGTCACCGATACGTTCGATGGCGCGGGCGCAAAACAGCGCCGTCAGAACGCTGGGAATCGTCCGCGGATCTTCCATCATGTAGGTCATCAGCTGACGCACAATGCCTTCGTACTCTTTATCCACTTTCTTGTCTTCGCGGTAGATCTGTACGGCTTCGTTAAGATCCATGCGCGCAAAGGCATCCAGCACATCATGCAGCATCTGCACAGTATGACGGCCCAGCGACTCCAGGCTGACCAGCAGCGGCAGATGTTGCTGGCCAAACTTCTCCAGCGCAGTGCGGCTGATTTTCTCGGCAACATCGCCGATGCGTTCCAGTTCGGAGATGGTTTTGATAATCGCCATGACCAGACGTAAATCGATAGCGGTCGGCTGACGTTTGGCGATGATGCGCACACAGGCTTCATCAATCTCCACTTCCATCATGTTGACCTTCTGGTCGCCATCAATGACGCGCTGGGCCAGTTCGCCATCCAGATTATGCATGGCGGTAATGGCATCGGTCAGCTGCTGCTCAACCATGCCGCCCATGATCATCACCTGCGTGCGGATGTGCTCCAGCTCAGCGTTAAACTGACCGGAGATGTGTTTATTCAGATTTAAACTGTCCATGGCGATCTCCTGTCTAATCAGCCGTAGCGACCTGTAATGTAGTCTTCCGTTTGTTTCTGTGCCGGCTTGGTGAACAGCGTGTCGGTGTCGCTGAACTCAATCAGTTCGCCCAGATACATAAACGCCGTGTGGTCGGAACAACGTGCCGCCTGCTGCATGTTGTGTGTCACGATCACGACGGTGTAATCCTGCTTCAGTTCAGTAATGAGTTCTTCGATACGGCCGGTAGATATGGGATCCAGCGCTGAACAGGGCTCATCCAGCAGCAGGACTTCCGGACGAATGGCGATACCGCGCGCAATACACAGACGCTGCTGCTGGCCGCCTGACAGACTGTAGCCACTCTGATGCAGCTTGTCTTTGGTTTCAGTCCACAGGGCCGCCTTGGTAAGCGCCCACTGCACACGCTCGTCCATATCGGCGCGAGACAGCTTTTCAAACAAGCGCACGCCAAAGGCGATATTGTCATAAATCGACATCGGGAAAGGCGTTGGCTTCTGGAACACCATGCCAACCCGGGCGCGCAGCAGGGCGATATCCTGGTTGGACGCCAGAATGTTGTCGCCGTCCAGCAGAATATCCCCTTCCGCGCGCTGCTCGGGATAGAGCGAATACATTTTATTGAAGGTTCGCAGCAAAGTGGATTTACCACAGCCTGAAGGGCCGATAAAGGCCGTCACCTGATTCTTCGCAATATCCAGGTTGATGTTCTTCAGAGCGTGAAACTTGCCGTAATAAAAATTCAGATTACGGACCTGAATCTTACCCGCTGATGCAGTCGCAGTACTCATTGCTTTTCTCTCTTATACGACACCGCACAAGGCCGTGTCAGTCGTTAACCGTGTTTACCCTTGGCGAATACCACGCGTGCTACGATATTTAACAGCAACACACAGAGGGTAATAATCAGTACGCCCGCCCAGGCCAGACTTTGCCACTCGGCGAACGGACTCATCGCAAATTTAAAGATGGTGACCGGAAGGTTTGCCAGCGGCTGCATCATGTCGGTGCTCCAGAACTGGTTCGACAGCGCAGTAAACAGCAGCGGCGCGGTTTCGCCCGCGATGCGCGCTACCGCCAGCAGCACACCCGTAATAATCCCGGATACGGACGCTTTCAGCGTAATGGCGGAAATCATCTTCCATTTCGGCGTACCCAGCGCATAGGCTGCTTCGCGCATGCTGTCAGGCACCAGTCGTAACATGTTTTCCGTCGTGCGAATCACTATTGGAATCTGTAACAACGCCAGCGCTATCACACCTGCCCAGCCTGAGAAGTGGTGCATCTGCGCCACGACAATGGTGTAGACAAACAGGCCCACAACAATCGATGGGGCAGACAGCAGGATGTCGTTAATGAAACGAATCACTTCCGCCAGTAAAGACTTACGACCATATTCTGCCAGATACACACCCGCCAGAATGCCCAGTGGCGTGCCAATGAATGTCGACCATAAAATCAGTAAACCGCTACCTACCAGCGCATTGGCTAATCCGCCTCCCGCCGTGTTTGGCGGCGGTGTGGACTCGGTAAACAGCGACCATGAAAGCCCGTCAATGCCGCGGCTCACGGTGGTAAACAAAATCCAGACCAGCCAAAATAAGCCAAATGCCATCGTCAGCAAGGACAGCGTTAAGGCGATTTTGTTCTTGGTGCTACGCCACGACTGCATTTTGCGACGTGACGCTTCCAGTTCGGCCCGAGCCTGTACTTCCATTGTTGTCATGATCGCGCTCCTTCACTTTTTGCCAGGCGCATAATCATTAACTTGGAAATCGCCAGCACAATAAAGGTGATAACAAAAAGAATCAGGCCCAGTTCCATCAGTGCCGCTACGTGAACACCCGATTCGGCTTCAGCAAACTCATTCGCCAGTGCCGAGGTGATACTGTTGCCTGGCATAAACAGTGAGGCACTGTCGAGCTGGTAGGTGTTACCGATAATAAAGGTGACCGCCATGGTTTCGCCCAGCGCACGTCCCAGGCCCAGCATGATGCCGCCGATGACGCCGTTTTTAGTAAACGGCAATACGATGCGCCAGATCACTTCCCACGTGGTGCAGCCAATCCCATAGGCTGACTCTTTCATCATCACCGGCGTCTGCTCAAACACGTCGCGCATAACTGAAGCAATATAGGGAATGATCATGATGGCCAGAATCACACCTGCGGCCAGAATACCGATACCAAACGCCGGACCGGAGAACAGAGCGCCAATAATCGGAATGCCCGAGAGGACATCACCAACGGGCGTCTGGAAATATTCTGCGAACAGCGGAGCAAAGATAAATAAGCCCCACATACCATAAACAATACTCGGAATCGCAGCGAGCAGCTCAATTGCGGTTCCCAGTGGACGTCGTAACCAGCCTGGTGAGAGTTCGGTCAGAAAAAGAGCAATACCGAAACTGACCGGTACCGCAATAATCAACGCAATGATTGAGGTGACAAGTGTGCCGTAAATCGGCACCAGTGCACCGAATTGTTCGTTAGGGGCGTCCCAGGTTTTGGTCCACAAAAACGCGAAACCAAATTTCTGTATGCTTGGCCAGGAAGAGAAGATCAGGGAGACGATAATGCCGCCCATAAGCAACAGAACAATCAGCGCAGAGAGTTTTACCAGCGCGCCAAAAATTCGGTCACCTTGCTTACCTGGGGCTTTGAATGCCGACTTCGTTGCAGCCATAGAAGTCTTCGTCCTCAGAAGTTATCAGGGCGGCAGACGCCGCCCTTGAAGGCTGACCAGCACGCAGGCTGGGCAGGGTCATTCACTTACTTATAAAGCGCTTTACCAGAACTGTCTTTGATATTGGCTTTCCAGGCAGCACGGATCTGCTGAACCACGCTCTCCGGCAGGGTGGCATAATCCAGCGCATTGGCCGTTTTACCGCCATCTTTGTAGGCCCAGTCAAAGAACTTCAGGACTTCGGCACCTTTCGCCGCATTAGTCTGATCTTTGTAAATCAGGATAAAGGTGGTTGAGGTGATCGGCCATGCATCATTGCCTTTCTGGAAGGTCAGATCCTGAGCAAACGATTTGCTCCAGTCTGCGCCTTTCGCGGCATTAGAGAAGCTGGTTTCGCTTGGCGCAACCGCTTTGCCGTCCGCATCCATCAGTTTGGTATAGGTCAGGTTATTCTGTTTGGCATACGCGTACTCAACGTAACCAATAGAACCTGGCAGACGCTGTACAAACGCTGCTACGCCATCGTTACCTTTACCGCCCAGACCGGTTGGCCAGTTAACGGTGTTGCCTTTACCAATTTTGCTGTTCCACTCTTCGTTCACTTTCGCCAGGTAGCTGGTGAAAACGAAAGAGGTACCTGAGCCATCCGCGCGACGCACCACGTTGATGTTGGTATCGGGCAGTTTCACGCCTGGGTTCAGTTTAACAATCGCAGGATCGTTCCACTTTTTGATGTTACCCAGATAGATGTCGCCAACGGTTTTACCGTCCAGCGTCAGCTGACCAGATTTGATGCCTGGCAGGTTAACCGCCAGCACCACGCCACCGATTACGGTAGGGAACTGGAACAGACCATTTTTCTGCAGATCTTCGTCTTTCATAGGCGCATCGGAGGCACCGAAATCAACGGTTTTGGCGATAATTTGTTTTACACCGCCAGATGAACCAATGCCCTGATAGTTGATTTTGCTACCGGTGGCTTGCTGATACTCTGCTGCCCACTTGGCATAAACCGGCGCCGGGAATGTACCGCCAGCACCGGTCAGATCGGTGGCTGCAAATGCAGAAACCGCACTAACGGCAAGAGAGGCGGCGAGGATTCGGGCTACGGTGCTACGCATCAGTGTCATGTTCCCTCCAGGGGAGAAAAGTCAGGCTAAGTGCCTTTTTAGTAAGAGTCAGTGATTGCTGCAGGAGGGAAAATAGGACAGTTTAGTGACAGAAAAATGTAGTTAATATTACAGTTATATGACAGGCACAATTATTGCTCATTTAATAAGACTCCTCTCGAAAAGGACATGTTCGATGAGATTTATGAAGAAGCTTCTGGTGTGCAATGTCGTCCTGCTCTGTACGCTGGCAGGCTTAAAGGCGGATGATACGACACCCACGATTCATTTAGATAAATTTTATACCGCAGCTAATAACAGAGGCGCTCTGGCTATATTGGGTTATTACGGCGCCGTTAAACAATCATCCGTCGATGTTGAAGGTGTTATTGCAATGAAAGATAAGATTAAAGACTTAACAAAAACGCTATAAAATCAGGCAAATATTCTCAGTCAACTCGCCAAAAGCTAAGCAACAATGAGGATACGATCAATAACCTGCAGCGTTCACTCGATGAGGCTAACCGCAAAATCAGCGATCAACAGCGTGCACTGGAGCAATGCAGTAGCAAGATCAAATAAATGAAACGCGTGAATCCCGTCGGGGATTCACGCATAAGATGCATTACTCGACCGTTACCGATTTCGCCAGGTTACGCGGCTGATCCACATCGGTGCCTTTGATCAGGGCCACATGATAGGAGAGCAGCTGGAGCGGCACGGTATAGAAGATAGGCGCAATGGCCTCTTCGACGTGCGGCAGAGGAATGATTTTCATTCCTTCGCTGTCACTGAAACCGGCATCCTGATCGGCAAACACGTACAGCAGACCGCCACGTGCGCGTACTTCTTCGATATTCGATTTCAGCTTCTCTAACAGTTCATTGTTCGGTGCCACCACAATGACCGGCATATCGGCATCGATCAACGCCAGCGGACCGTGCTTGAGTTCACCTGCCGCATAGGCTTCCGCATGAATATACGAGATCTCCTTCAGCTTGAGCGCCCCTTCCATCGCGATAGGGTACTGATCGCCACGACCAAGGAACAGGGCATGGTGCTTATCAGAGAAATCTTCGGCCAGGTTTTCAATCAGCTTGTCCTGCGCCAGCATTTGCTCAATGCGGCTTGGCAGAGCCTGCAGACCATGCACAATTTCGTGCTCTTTTTCTGCGGACATGCCGTTCAGGCGACCGAGTTTTGCCACCAGCATCAGCAGTACGGTCAGTTGAGTGGTAAAGGCCTTTGTAGAGGCTACACCAATCTCCGTACCCGCTTTGGTCATCAGCGCCAGATCGGATTCACGTACCAGCGACGAACCCGCGACGTTACAGATAGCCAGCGATCCCAGGTACCCCAGCTCTTTCGACAGGCGCAGCGCGGCCAGCGTATCCGCCGTTTCCCCCGACTGAGACAGGGTAATCAGCAGGCTGTTTTTACGTACCGCCGATTTACGGTAGCGGAATTCGGACGCAATCTCGACATCACAAGGGAGGTTTGCCAGCGCCTCGAACCAGTAACGCGAGACCATGCCAGAGTTGTAAGAAGTGCCACAGGCGATGATCTGGATATGCTCAACCTTGCTGAGCAGCGCTTCTGCATTTGGCCCCAGTTCGCTGAGATCGACTGCACCGTGATTAAAACGCCCCGTTAAGGTGTTTTTAATCGCATTTGGCTGCTCATAGATCTCTTTTTGCATGTAATGGCGATAGATACCTTTATCACCGGCATCGTACTGTACGCTGGATTCGATCTCGGCGCGGCGCACGGTATTACCCGCACGATCGACGATCGTGACATCGCGACGGCTGATTTCAGCGATATCGCCCTCTTCCAGATAAATAAAGCGGCGAGTGACCGGCAACAGTGCCAGTTGGTCAGAAGCAATGAAATTTTCACCCACACCACGGCCGATCACCAGTGGGCTGCCTGAACGGGCGGCCACCAGACACGATGGATCGCGACTGTCCATGATCACCATGCCATAGGCACCGCGTAGTTGGGGAATCACACGCTGCACGACTTCACGCAGCGAACCGCCCTTTTTCTGCTCCAGATGAACCAGATGCGCTACCACTTCGGTATCGGTTTCTGAGCTGAAATGGTAACCCTGCGCAATCAGCGCTTCACGAAGCGGCTCATGGTTTTCGATAATACCGTTGTGCACTATAACGATGTGCTCAGAAACGTGCGGATGCGCATTGGCCTCTGAGGGTTCGCCATGGGTTGCCCAGCGCGTATGCGCGATACCGGTTCCGCCGATCAGTAGCTGTTCTTCCGCCGCCGCGGCCAGCATCTGTACTTTGCCCAGGCGACGCAGACGGGTGATATGGCCTTGCTGATCGACGACGGCCAGGCCGGCTGAGTCATAACCGCGGTATTCCAGGCGGCGTAAACCTTCTAACAAAATTTCTGCGATATCACGTTGTGCTACTGCACCAACAATTCCACACATAAGTTATTTCCTGACTTCATGGCTGTTTGCCATTACGTTGTCATATGACCTGATTGTCCGGCATTGCCGGTTCCCCGAGCCTTGTAGAGAGTGGGGATTATAGTTTTGGTACTGCAAGCGGCCCGTTTAGCCCGGGCCGTAAAAATTATTTTTTCTTCTGTGGGCGCTGCCAGCCGGCTTTGTGATTCTGCTCTTTACGGTTATAGACCAGATCGGCAGTGGAAATGTCTTTCATCACCGTTGTTCCGGCGGCAATCGTTGCGCCTGCCGCCACACTCACCGGTGCGACCAGCTGCGTATCCGAACCAACAAATACATTGTCACCAATAACGGTTTTGAATTTGTTTGCGCCATCGTAATTGCAGGTAATCGTCCCTGCACCGATATTCACATTGGCACCGATCTCCGCATCACCCAGATAAGACAAGTGACCTGCTTTAGAGCCTTTCCCGAGTCGGGCTTTTTTCATTTCAACGAAATTGCCGACGTGGGCGGCCTGGGCCAGTTCACTGCCGGGACGTAAACGCGCGAACGGGCCGACCGTACAGTCAGTGGCCAGATTCGCATCCTCGATCACCGAATAGGGGCTAATCTCGCAATCATCGCCGATGACGCTGTTTTTAATGACGCAGCCCGCACCAATATTGACCCGGTTGCCCAGCGTTACCTGGCCTTCAATAATGACGTTGACGTCGATCTCAACGTCCCGACCATGCTGCAGCGTGCCGCGCAGGTCGAAGCGTGCCGGATCGCGTAGCATAACGCCCGCAAGCAGCAGTTTTTCTGCCTGCTCCTGCTGGTAAGTGCGCTCGAGAGTTGCCAGTTGCAGACGGTTGTTTACGCCATCGGTTTCGCTATTGCGTGCCGGGTGTACCGCATTGATGACCCGACCTTCCTGATGCGCCAGGGCAATGATGTCGGTGATGTAATATTCACACTGAGCATTATTATTGGTAAGTTTTGCCAGCCAGCGTTTTAGATCACCACCGTTAGCGATCAGAATGCCCGTATTGATTTCATTAATGGCCAGTTGCGCAGGGCTGGCATCTTTCTGCTCAATAATGCCGACGATGGTGCCATTTTCACGCACGATGCGGCCGTAGCCCGTGGGGTTATCCAGCACGACGGTTAACAGTCCAATCCCGCCTTCCGGCTTCGCGTCGCGCAGACGCTGTAACGTCTCTTCAGAAATCAGCGGAACATCACCATAAAGCATCATGATGTCTTCGTCGTCTGCAAAGTGCGGAGCTGCCTGCTGCATGGCATGCCCGGTACCGAGTTGTTCTGCCTGCAACACCCAGTTAACGGCACTGTCGGTTAACGTGGCTTTGAGCTGGTCACCGCCGTGTCCGTAAACCAGATGAACCTGTTGCGCACCCAGCCCTTTAGCGGCATCAATGACGTGCTGAACCATCGGTTTACCTGCCAGCGTATGCAAGACTTTTGGCAGATCGGAATACATACGGGTGCCCTTGCCAGCCGCAAGAATCACCACACTCATCGCACTGTTAGACATATCTATCCTGACTGATTTTTGACTGAGGAACGTTAAACGATTTACCCTTGAGATTACTACATTTTTCTCGTTCCGAAATTAGCAATCATCCCGCTATCCGGGCTTCAGACAAAAAAAATGCCAGCCCAATGGGCTGGCATTTCGTGACGCATAAAGCCGGATTACATCGCTTTTTTGGTCAGCTCGATCACGCGCAGTTTGGCAATGGCTTTCGCCAGTTCCGCAGAAGCCTGAGCATAGTCCACGTCGCCGTGGCTGCTGTTCATATGCTCTTCTGCTTTACGTTTTGCTTCCAGGGCACGCGCTTCGTCCAGATCGGTACCGCGAATAGCGGTATCGGCCAGAACGGTAGTGCTGCCAGGCTGCACTTCCAGCACGCCGCCAGAGAGGTAAATAAACTCCTCTTCGCCGTGCTGTTTCACGATACGGATCATTCCAGGCTTAATGGCAGTCAGCAGCGGGGCGTGGCCAGGGAAAATCCCCAGTTCACCTTCGCTACCTGACACCTGAATTTTCTGTACCAGACCAGAGAACAGTTGGCTCTCTGCACTGACAACATCCAGGTGATAAGTCATAGCCATAATTTTCCTCCTGGGAAACCGTTATTACAGTTTCTTCGCTTTTTCGACCGCTTCTTCGATGGCACCAACCATGTAGAAGGCCTGCTCTGGCAGGTGGTCAAATTCACCTTCCATGATGCCTTTAAAGCCACGGATGGTGTCTTTCAGCGTCACGTATTTACCTGGAGAACCGGTGAACACTTCTGCTACGAAGAACGGCTGAGACAGGAAGCGCTGAATCTTACGCGCACGTGCCACCAGCAGTTTGTCTTCTTCAGACAGTTCGTCCATACCCAGGATGGCGATAATGTCTTTCAGTTCCTGATAACGCTGCAGCAGTGACTGTACGCCACGTGCAACATCGTAGTGCTCCTGACCCACAACCAGTGGATCCAGCTGACGGCTGGTTGAGTCCAGCGGATCAACGGCTGGGTAGATACCCAGAGAGGCGATCTGACGGCTCAGGGTGACTGTTGAGTCTAAGTGAGCAAAGGTAGTTGCCGGTGACGGGTCAGTCAGGTCATCCGCAGGGACGTAAACGGCCTGTACGGAGGTGATTGAACCGGTTTTGGTGGAGGTAATACGCTCCTGCAACACACCCATCTCTTCTGCCAGCGTTGGCTGATAACCTACCGCAGATGGCATACGACCCAGCAGTGCAGAGACTTCTGTACCGGCCAGGGTATAACGGTAGATGTTGTCGATGAACAGCAGAACGTCACGGCCTTCATCACGGAATTTCTCCGCCATGGTCAGACCGGTCAGTGCAACGCGCAGACGGTTACCCGGCGGCTCGTTCATCTGGCCATACACCAGCGCAACTTTGTCGATAACGTTGGAGTCAGTCATTTCGTGGTAGAAATCGTTACCCTCACGAGTACGCTCACCCACGCCGGCAAATACCGAGTAACCTGAGTGCTCAGCCGCAATGTTACGGATCAGCTCCATCATGTTTACGGTTTTACCCACACCCGCACCACCGAACAGACCGACTTTACCGCCCTTCGCGAACGGACACATCAGGTCGATAACCTTGATGCCGGTTTCCAGCAGTTCCTGCGAGTTAGACTGCTCTTCATAAGAAGGCGCAGGGCGGTGAATAGAGGAAACCTCTACTGCACTGCCATCTTCTTCTTTCAGGTCGCCTTTCATGTCGATAGGCTCGCCCAGCACGTTCATGATACGGCCGAGGGTTGCTTTACCAACCGGTACCTGGATCGGTTTTTTCAGGTCGGCAACTTCCAGACCGCGCTTCAGGCCGTCAGAAGTACCCATGGCGATAGTACGCACTACGCCACCACCCAGCTGCTGCTGAACTTCCAGCACCAGACGAGCATCACCATTCTTAACCTCAAGAGCGCTGTACACTTGCGGTACTGCATCCTGAGGGAATTCGACGTCAACTACGGCGCCGATAATCTGGACAATCTTTCCAGCTGCCATCTTGAATCCTCTACCTAATTCCAAACCTGGTTAAACCGCGGAGGCTCCCGAGACGATCTCGGTAAGTTCCTGGGTGATGCTGGCCTGACGAGCTTTGTTGTAAACCAACTGCAGCTCTTTGATCAGATTTCCGCCGTTATCGGTTGCAGCTTTCATTGCCACCATACGTGCGGCCTGCTCACTGGCCAGGTTTTCCACCACACCCTGATAAACCTGCGATTCGACATAGCGACGCAGCAGCGTATCCAGCAGCGCTTTCGGATCGGGCTCGTACAGGTAATCCCAGGTCTTCGCCTTCATCTCTTCTTCACCTTCCGCTGGCGGTAACGGCAGCAGTTGGGTAATGGTCGGAGTCTGAGACATGGTGTT
>Ga0157363_1000182_pt1 | contig 48653 bp, 44 predicted proteins | sample AttsexASBM1_FD_111477 | JGI IMG/M metagenome (GOLD analysis project Ga0157363, IMG submission 111477) | Fungus gardens microbial communities from leaf cutter ant in Ribeirão Preto, State of São Paulo, Brazil - Atta sexdens ASBM1 | ecosystem: Host-associated > Fungi > Mycelium > Unclassified ... | reverse complement strand
CTCAACCCAGAAACGGTGAGAGTGCAGGTTCGGCAGGAAACGGCGTTTCGTCGCGTTCATTGCGTGGGAACGGTTGTTACCCGTTACCGGACGCTTTCCAGTTACCTGGCAGACTCGTGACATGTCAATTCTCCAAAAATCAAATAAGCTCGAGCTTTAAAAATAAGGGTCCTGGCCGCCTCGTCAGGCTCTTAGCCTATCCAGGCGAGTTCTATGTGAACCCGCTGAGCAGGCCCAAACGCCAAACCCGAGATTCTCAAAGGTGGCGTAGTATACGCTCTGCGGCGCTGGTGCTCAAGTCCCGAACAGATAAAGATCCCTTAGGATCGCGCAAAATTGCCGCGTTTGAATGGGAAAAGCCCTGTCGCGCCAGGGAAAAACGGGCGGCCAGGGCATTGCGCCGGCGCTAAAGCCAGCCTCTCTCCGCGAAGGAAACGTGTTCGCCTTGCCCGATAACGATATGGTCGAGCACGCGAATATTAAACAGCTGGCAGCAGTCGATAACCTGTTGAGTCACATCACGATCCGCCATGCTGGGCGTCGCCACGCCCGAGGGATGGTTGTGGGCCAGCACAATCGCCGCCGCATTGTGTTTCAGCGCCTCGCGCACGATTTCACGCGGATGCACCTCAACGCTGGCTATGGTGCCCGCAAACATCTCGCAGCTATGAATCACCCGGAGCTGGTTATCGAAAAAAACCACCATAAAAATCTCTCTTTCCCGATGCCCCAGCTTGCTGTGCAGAAAATTCACCATATCGGCCGGGTTCTGCACCATGTTTTTCACCGAGTCCGCGCAGGTGAAAAATCGCCTGCCCAGTTCGGCAATAGCGCTCAGCTGGGCATATTTCGCCACGCCTACGCCTTTAATCCGCAAAAAGGCCTCTTTATCCGCCGTCATTAACCGGTAGAGCGACCCAAACTCCTCCAGCAGCTGCTGCGCCAGCGTCATCACGTGCACGCCGTTGGCGCCGGTACGTAAAAAAAGCGCCAGCAGCTCCGCATCCGTCAGCGCGTCAGGCCCATCCGTTACCAGCTTTTCGCGTGGCGGCATTTTTTTCCATGGCTTTTTCATTGGCTTTCTCCTTCCGCAATTGGCAAAAGCATGGCATTATATACAGTAGTTTTCCACGCTTTTCTCCCGTATTGCGAGCGGCTTTACAAAGTGGCCGTTGCGCCAAAAGTCAGCCGGCAGCGAGTATGATAAAATGACGCTCTTCCGGCGCACGGGCGCCCTGCTGGCTCAACGGAGCAGAGACTATGACACTAACCGGTAAACGTATTGTGCTGGGCGTAAGCGGCGGTATCGCCGCCTATAAGGCGCCTGAGCTGGTAAGACGCCTGCGCGATCGCGGCGCGGAAGTGCGGGTAGTGATGACCGCGGCGGCGAAAGCTTTTATCACGCCTCTGAGCCTGCAGGCCGTTTCCGGCCATCCGGTCAGCGACGATCTGCTGGACCCGGCGGCGGAAGCGGCGATGGGCCATATCGAACTGGGTAAATGGGCCGATCTGGTGATTCTGGCGCCCGCTACGTCCGATCTGATTGCCCGCGTTGCCGCTGGCATGGCGAACGACCTGGTGACCACAATCTGTCTGGCGACGGCCGCGCCCGTTGCGGTTGTCCCGGCGATGAACCAGCAGATGTATCGCGCGGCGGCCACGCAGCATAATCTTCAGGTTTTACAAGCGCGTGGCCTGATGATCTGGGGGCCGGACAGCGGCAGCCAGGCGTGCGGCGATATCGGCCCTGGCCGTATGCTGGACCCAATGGCTATCGTGGCGGAAGCCGTCGGCTGGGCCGCTCCGCAGCATGATTTGACGCATCTTAATATTATGGTGACGGCCGGCCCTACCCGCGAATCGCTTGATCCAGTCCGGTTCATTACCAACCACAGCTCCGGTAAAATGGGCTTCGCTGTCGCCGCTGCCGCGGCAAAACGGGGCGCCAGCGTGACGCTGGTTGCTGGCCCGGTCGCCTTAGCGACGCCGCCCGGCGTGAAGCGTATTGATGTTGTCAGCGCGCTGGAGATGGAAAAAGCGGTGATGACGAATGCCGCTGAACAGCAGATATTTATCGCCGCGGCCGCTGTCGGCGACTACCGCGCCGCCGAGTTTTCCAGCGACAAAATTAAAAAGCAGGGCGAGGAGATTCTCCTGAAGATGATCCGTAACCCGGATATCGTGGCGGGCGTGGCGGCCATGCAGCAAAACCGACCTTACGTGGTGGGATTTGCAGCGGAAACCCGGAATGTGGAAGAATACGCCCGGCAAAAAAGAATTCGGAAGAATCTGGATCTGATTTGCGCCAACGATGTATCAAAAGCCGGGCAGGGATTTAACAGCGACACCAATGCCCTGCATCTTTTCTGGCAGGATGGGGATAAAGTCTTACCGCCTGGCGATAAGCAGCTCCTGGGCCAACAATTACTGGACGAGATAGTCAGCCGTTATGAAGAAAAAAATCGACGTTAAGATTTTAGACCCGCGCGTGGGTACCACTTTTCCTTTACCCGCTTACGCCACCTCCGGCTCCGCTGGTCTTGATCTTCGCGCCTGCCTTGATGAGGCGATAGCGCTGGCGCCGGGCGCCACCGTGCTGGTGCCGACAGGCCTGGCTATCCATATCGGCGATCCGCAGCTGGCGGCCGTTATTCTGCCGCGCTCCGGCCTGGGCCATAAGCATGGCGTGGTGCTGGGCAATCTGGTCGGCCTGATCGACTCCGATTATCAGGGACAGCTTATGGTTTCCGTCTGGAACCGCGGTCAGGATGCCTTCAGCATCGAGCCAGGCGAGCGTATCGCTCAGATGGTGTTTGTCCCTGTGGTGCAGGCTGAATTTAATTTGGTTAACGACTTCGACGCCAGCGCGCGCGGCGAAGGCGGCTTCGGCCATTCCGGCCGTCAGTAGTAGCTCTCGTCCTTATTTCCACCGTGAGCGTTTCGGCTCACGGATGTTGCGTGGGCGTTTGCCCGTACAAGGTGATATTTCAGGGGTCTTTCAGGACATGGCAGAGAAAAAAAGTGCGAAAAGGAATCGTCGCGAAGAAATACTGCAGGCTCTGGCGCAAATGCTGGAATCCAGCGACGGCAGCCAGCGGATAACCACCGCCAAACTGGCGGCGAGCGTGGGGGTTTCTGAAGCTGCGCTTTACCGGCATTTCCCCAGCAAAACCCGCATGTTTGACAGCCTGATTGAGTTTATTGAAGACAGCCTGATTACGCGCATCAATCTGATTTTGCAGGATGAAAAGGAGACGCTGCCGCGCCTGCGGCTGATTGTCCAGCTTATCCTGGGCTTTGGTGAGCGTAATCCGGGTTTATCGCGCATCCTGACTGGCCATGCGTTGATGTTTGAACAGGATCGCCTGCAGGGCAGGATAAACCAGCTGTTCGAACGCATCGAGGTGCAGCTGAAACAGGTATTGCGCGAGCATAAGATGCGTACCGGCGAAGGCTTCCGCACGGATGAGGCGCTGCTGGCTTCACAGCTGCTGGCTTTCTGCGAAGGGCTGCTGTCGCGCTTTGTCCGCTCTGATTTCCGCTATCGTCCGACGGTGGAGTTTGAAACGCGCTGGCCGCTGCTGGCTTGCCAGCTGGTATAAAGAACGGGGCCGTCATCGACGGCCCTTTTTTCAGATGCCGTACTCTTTACGGTAGGCGCGAACGGCGGCCAGATGATCGGCCAGTTCGGGTTTCTCTTCCAGATAGCTAATCAGGTCGTTCAGCGTAATGATAGCGGTTACCTTGCAGCCGTAGTCACGCTCGACTTCCTGAATGGCAGACTCCTCGCCGCGGCCGCGCTCCTGACGATCCAGCGAAATCAGTACGCCAGCCAGCGTCGCGTTGTTTGCGGCGATGATTTCCATGGATTCACGAATAGCGGTGCCGGCGGTGATGACGTCATCCACCAGCATAATACGGCCCTGCAATGGGCTGCCTACCAGCGTGCCGCCTTCACCATGAGTTTTCGCCTCTTTGCGGTTAAAGCAGTAAGGCACGTCGCGGTCGTGATGATCCGCCAGCGCGACGGCAGTGGTGGTAGCGATGGGAATGCCTTTATAGGCCGGGCCAAACAGCAAATCGAAATCGATGTTGGAATCTACCAAAGCCTGCGCGTAGAAGCGGCCCAGCAGCGCCAGATCGCGGCCCGTGTTAAACAAGCCCGCGTTAAAAAAATAGGGGCTTTTACGGCCCGATTTCAGCGTGAACTCTCCGAATTTCAGGACCTGCTTATTGATGGCAAATTCAATAAATTGGCGCTGCCAGGCTTTCATGTTTCGCTCCTCAATCACTTATAAAAAAGGCGACTCTCTGGTCGCCTGGGAAATCAGTTCTGTAGCGCCGCTTTCTGCGCCTGAATCAAGGTGTCGATGCCGCCACGCGCCAGCGAGAGCAGCGTCAACAGCTCGTCATGAGTGAACGGCTCGCCTTCCGCGGTGCCCTGCACTTCAATCATGCGGCCATCTTCTGTCATCACCACGTTCATATCGGTTTCCGCTGCGGAATCCTCAACGTACTCCAGATCGCACAGCGCTTCGCCGTTGACGATACCTACGGAAACGGCAGCGACCATGCCTTTCATCGGATTAGCCTTCAGCTTGCCGATAGCCACCAGATGATTCAGCGCATCGGCCAGCGCCACGCAGGCGCCGGTAATGGAAGCGGTACGCGTGCCGCCATCGGCCTGCAGCACGTCGCAGTCCAGCGTAATGGTAAACTCGCCCAGCGCTTTTAAATCCAGCGCGGCGCGGAGGGAGCGGGCGATCAGGCGCTGGATTTCCAGCGTACGGCCGCCCTGTTTGCCTTTGGCCGCTTCACGCGCGTTACGGCTGTGGGTGGCGCGCGGCAACATCCCGTATTCTGCGGTTACCCAGCCCTGGCCCTGCCCTTTCAGAAAGCGCGGCACGCCCTCTTCAATCGTGGCGGTACAGAGAACTTTGGTTTCACCGAATTCAACCAGAACGGAGCCTTCCGCATGTTTGGTATAGTGGCGGGTCAGGGTGACGGGACGCACCTCATGGGCATTACGGCCTGCTGGACGCATGGTTTTTCTCCGGCTTGTAAATCAGGATTGGCTGCGCATTATACGGATTTCGCAGCCGAATGCCTATGGCGGCTTCAGGCCGCCTTTAATCCAGCGTTTTGTTCCAGGATTTCAGCGCGATGAACATAATCACGGCGCTTAGCCCGACCAGCATCATCAGATCGGGCCATATCGCGTCGAGCGAATAGCCTTTCAGCATGACGCCTTTCATCAGGCGGATAAAGTAGGTTAGCGGCAGACACGAGCCAAGCCACTGCGCCCAAAAAGGCATGCTGATAAAAGGGCTGATAAATCCCGAAAGCATCACCGACGGAATAAAATAGAAAGAGGACATCTGCAGAGCCTGCAACTGACTATGCGCCAGGCTGGAGATGGTGATGCCTATCGACAGACAAAGAAAGATGTAAATCATCAGAATAAAGAAGACTAACAGCAAATTTCCCACAAGCGGCAGCTCGAATATCACTATCGCGCTGACGAGGATCAGCGCCGCCTGAATCACACCGATAAGCACGAAAGGCGTGATTTTCCCCATCATGACTTCAAAAGCGGTTACGGGCGAAATCAGCAGATTCTCCATTGCGCCGCTTTCCCGCTCGCGAGTGACCGCCAGCGCCGTCATCAGAATCAGCGTAGTGCTGAGTATCGAGCCGATAATTCCCGGAATGGTATTAAACTGCGTGATACCTTCCGGATTAAACATGCGATGAATCACCAGGTCATACACATCATCGCTTTGCTGTCCTGCCAGAGACGGCGGCAGATCGTGCTGAAACAAGGTTTTTGAAGCCATGACGATGGCGTTGAGCGCGTTGCCGGTCGCCATAGGATCGATGGCATCGGCCTGAATCAGCAGCTGTGGTTTCTCCGCGCGCAGGATTTTCTCTGTGAAACCCTGCGGAATCGTGATGATAAACAGCACGTCGCCTCGAGAAAATGCTTTCTCCGCTTCCGTTGCCGATTCAAAGGGAGAGAGTGAAAAGTAGCCGGTGTTTTGCGCGGTGGAGACAAACACTTCGCTCAGGCGCTCGTTATCATAATTAAGCAACGCCGCCGGAATATGATGAGGGTCCATATTTACCGCATAGCCCAGCAGGATAAGCTGAAGAAGCGGCGTCAGAAAGATCATGGCGGCGCTGATCTTGTCCCGGCTGAGTTCGTGCAGCTCCTTTAACACTACGCCCGACCAGCGTACCAGCGAAAATTTATGCATCGGTATTTCCATCGTTTTGTTTCATCAGCCAGGTGAAGGCATCTTCGAGCCTGGTTTCCGCCGCTTCGATGCTGCACTGTTTCGGCAGCCTTCGCGCCAGTACAGCACGCAGCTCCCCTTCATGACGCGAGGTAACGTATAGCGTGTTGCCGAACATCACCGTTTGCTCGACGCAGGGAAATTGCTGCAGCTGATTTTCAAGACTTATCAAACCGCTGCCGCGTATCTGCAACGTCGTTAACTGCTGCGCCGCGATAATTGATGGAATGGTGCCGCTGGCCAGTAAATTGCCGTAAGAGAGATAGGCCACCTTATGACAGCGCTCCGCCTCATCCATGTAATGCGTACTGACCAGCACGGAAATTCCCCGATCGGAAAGGCGGTGCAGCGTCTGCCAGAACTCACGCCGCGCTTTGGGATCCACACCTGCCGTAGGCTCGTCCAGAAAAAGCAGAGAAGGCTGATGGAGCATACAGGCCGTCAGCGCCATTCGCTGCTTCCAGCCTCCGGAAAGCGATTTTGCCAGCTGATGCTGACGGGAGAGCAGGCCTGATTCACTTAACACGGTTTCTATCAGCCGTGCTCGATCGTCCAGGCTGTGCAGACGGGCAATAAACTGCAGGTTTTCCCTGATTGTCAAATTGCCCCACAGTGAAAAGTGCTGCGTCATGTAGCCGATATGCCGCTTAATCACCTGACGCTGGGTAAAAATATCCAGCCCAAGACAGTGGCCGCTGCCCGAATCGGGAGTCAGCAAGCCGCACATCATGCGGATAGAGGTGGTTTTTCCGCTGCCGTTAGGGCCAAGAAAGCCGTAAATTTCTCCTTTTTTAATCTGTAGAGAAAAATCTTTTACTACGTGATGCTCGCCGAAATATTTGTTGAGATTATTCACCTCAATGCAGAACTCACTCATACGCCAGCTCTACCCTTACCGGCTGACCAGGCCTGACGAAACTCTCAGGTAACGCCTCGGCCATAAACATCAGTGTTTCACGGCGCGCGGTGCTATAGATAACCGGCGGAGTGTATTCCACCTGCGGACTGATATAGTTAATCGAGGCATTTACGGGCTGCGGACAACCATCGCAATGGATTTTCACTCTCGTGCCGGTATGAAAAGCGCCGGCATACTTCTCAGGAATAAAGAATCTTATTTTTAACCTGTCAGGGGGGAGAAGGCTGACGAGCGGTTTTCCAGCCGTGGGTCGTTCGCCGGGACGATACAAAATATCGTAAACCTGCGCATCCTGTGGCGCGGTAATAATCAGCTGTTGCCGATCCCACAGCGCTTTATCCAACTGCAGTTTCGCTGCCTGTGTTCTCAGCTTCTGCGCCTCGATTTGCGCCTTACGGGCCGGTAATTTCTTAGCCTCAAGCTGATGTTCAAGCTGGTTTACTTCGGCCTGCCTTTGCCTGTAATTATCCTGCCATTGTTCCCATTCCGCTTTTGAAACCGTCTTTTGCTGGTAAAGCGGACGGTAGCGCTCAAGCTGGCTTTTGGCGAGATCGGCGGCCGATTGCGCGCGACGCAGCTGGGAGTAAATAATATTGAGTTCTTCCGTTCTCTCTCCTGTTTCCAGATTATGCAGGGTAGCCATTTCCGCCTGGTAATTCTTATCCGCAATGCGCAGCGCGTTGTCCGCCTGATAAGCTTCCATAACAATCAGTGGCTGTCCTGCCTTTATGCTGTCGCCTTTTTCGATCAGAATCTTCTCCACTTTTTCTGTAGTAGCACATGAAAGATAGATAAAGTCGCCATAAGCGTAGCCCGATAAAAGAGGGGAAGAACCATCACAACCCGCCAATAAAAAAACAATAAAAAGGGGAACAATAAATATTACTTTTTTCATATTTTCGCCGTGTAAGCCACTTCAAACCTAAAGAAAGAGAATTCATTATTTTTACAATTGAACTTTCAACGGCATTAAGAGGCTTTTTTTCTGGTAATAAAATGCGCGTAATAACTTCTTTTTAAATTTTCTATATTGCATACATTTAAGCCTGCTACGGAATTGAAGGTTTTATCCTCAACAAAAGAGAAAATCTTCGATCCTCCAGGTTGATACCATTTCGCTGCCTGTTTGTAAGGCCAGGGGAGTTCACATCCCTGTTCTTTCAGAATAGCGTTTAATATTGACCAATCCTGCTGAAAATCCTTGCCCAGAAAGAAATTGTTAACTGCACTATCATTAATCAGAAACTCATTTTCTGACGCCATTTTTTCATCGGGCGAAAACCAGAGTCGATAAAATGCCACAATAATTTGTTGTGCAAGCAGAGTAAAAGATCTGGGAATAGTCAGTACGCCGATAAGATTTTCATACTCCGGATAACGAGATGCGAACCTGAATATCCCTTTCCACAAGCTGTCCAGCGCATTGGTTTTTTGATAGCTCTGCTGTACAAACCCGCGACCTATTTCAATACTTTTGTTAAGTAGTGGAAGATTACTGTTGGTATAGTTAAATAAGGTGCTGCTATATAATCCATTAAGACCTTTAGCCGCAAGTTGCTCGCCAACGAGCATAAGTCGGTAGGCGCCAGCTATTTCCATTTTTTGTGGATCCCAAAGGAAAATATGGTAGTAATCAAAATCGTAAACGTCATTATCCCTTTTCTTTCCGGTTCCTACGCCTGTTGCCCGGAAAGAAACTTCTCTCAGCCTGCCCAGTTCAGACAAAACAGGAGAATGTCCTTCACCATTAAAACGGTAAAGAAACAGCTTCTTACCGCTGCTGAGGGTTTCCAGAAGCTCGCATTTTTCGACCGCTTCCGCCAGAAGCCCTTTGTTTTCAGGCCTGGCTACGGGCGCAACCATGGGTAATGGCGCCGGTCGATTTTTTGCCAGCTGCAGCAGATGATGCCGGCATTCCTGCGCTTCCAGAGGAGACTCTATATTTTTTTCAGCTTCTGCAAGGTTTATCTGGGGAAATATCCTTACTCTGAGCGTCTTATCCTTATGCCGTACACACTCACGAAATATCATCAGATTAGATAAAGGTCGCCATATCAGCGCCGTTATGTAATAAATCAGACTGTTTCGTCCTCTTATATGCGCAGGCACAATGGCAGCATTATTTTTAGAAGCCAGCCGAAGAAACCCTTCCAGCCACGGCGACTCTTTTAAACCCAATGGCGTGATGCTGGCCAGTCGGCCAGCCGGAAAAATAAGCAAAAGACCATTATTTTTTAGGTGATCGTTCATCTCCTTGAGCTGTCTGCGACTCATTTTTCCTTGCATATTTCTGATGCCGATAGAAATGCTTTCTATTTCCGGAAATGTGGTAGTAAGCACATGGTTAGCCACGATTTTTATATCTTTTCTAACCACAGCAAGGCTGTTGATCATTACTATGCCATCCATCACGGTAGGATGATTAGAGACAACAACCACCGGCCCTTTCTCCGGAATGTTTTGGTAATCACCACAGTGAGTTTCACACCGAATTCGCAATGATTCCATGAGAGTTTCTACCCACTCTATACCCCGCTTTCCCTTTGCGCAGTCGAGATAGGGATTCATTCTATTCAGGCCAATTAACCATTCGATAATGCGGCGCTTTCGCGAAGAAAAATTATTTTCCGGAAAAAACTCGTTAATAATTCCATCGGTAACATCCATGATTTCACCCTTTTAATTGCTGCGTTAACGTGTAGTTTCAACAGGAAATACCATCCAATGCTTATCAAATATTAATAAGCAATATTTTTTATCTTTCTAGTTGCTTTGCAAATAATTAGCTGAGCAAATATATGTTATCAGACAAATCCTTGTATTTGATCCAGGTCAAATCACCCTATTTTTTAGCAAACTCTTTATTGAACAAGAATAAAACAATAAATACCCAAACACACCACTAATCCTTTATAATAAACAAGCCAATCAATATTTTTACTGTGAATCACTCTTAGCCTGAGAAAAAATAAATACAGGCAAGACCAATAATTTCGCTTCATACCTTACCCAGACCCGCAGGAAATAAAAATTATTTGTAAAATCATATCTATTTCATATTGTGATTTTTTATCAGATGTTTCCCGCAATATCTCTTCCAGTAATAGATTTGATTATGCGTAATGCTGGTTAATTTATCCGTGACGAATGATTTCCGGCAGCCGCATTACCGTTATGTTGATGAAAATAAAATAGCGCGCAGCTTAGCGGTTTCGTAGGGGGCACCTTTCACTTCGGTGGCTGAAAAACCAGACCTGTCCCGAAATTTTACAGAGTTTGACCAGATGCCTGTTAAGCCAGGATGCGCGCCGCTATAATCACCTGAACTTAATCTGAAAACGGGTACGCACAATGATCCGCAGTATGACCGCCTACGCCCGGCGTGAAACCAAAGGCGAATGGGGCAGCGCAGCCTGGGAGCTTCGTTCCGTAAACCAGCGTTACTTAGAAACCTATATCCGTCTGCCCGAACAGTTCCGCGGCCTGGAACCGGTAATCCGTGAGCGCATTCGCAATCGTCTGACGCGCGGTAAGATTGAATGCAATCTGCGTTTCGACGCTGACGTTCGCGCGCAAAGCTCATTAGTGCTGAATGAGAAACTGGCTATCCAGCTGGTAAAAGCTGCCAACTGGGTCAAAATGCAGAGCGATGAAGGTGAAATTAATCCGGTTGATATTCTGCGCTGGCCAGGCGTGATGTCAGCGGAAGAGCAGGATCTGGACGCCATTTCCGCAGAGTTATTGAGCGCACTGGATGTGGCGCTGGATGACTTTATCACCGCCCGCGAAACCGAAGGCGCCGCGCTGAAATCGCTAATCGAGCAGCGGCTGGAAGGCGTCAGCACTGAAGTCGCTAAGGTACGCGCGCAGATGCCGGACGTGCTGAAATGGCAGCGTGAGCGCCTGGTTACCAAACTGGAAGAGGCGCAGGTTCAACTGGACAGCAACCGGGTCGAGCAGGAACTGATTATGCTGGCGCAGCGTGTTGACGTGGCGGAAGAGCTGGATCGGCTGGAAGCGCACGTGAAAGAGACTTACAACATCCTGAAGAAAAAGGAAGCCGTTGGGCGTCGTCTCGACTTTATGATGCAGGAATTCAACCGCGAGTCGAACACACTGGCTTCTAAATCGATTAATGCTGAGGTGACCACTTCCGCTATCGAGCTCAAGGTGCTGATCGAACAGATGCGTGAGCAGATTCAGAATATCGAGTAACCAGACCGACATTCTATAAAAAAGCCCGTATTACGGGCTCTTTGCACTCCACAACAGTACCCGATTTCCACCTCCGGTCGCTTAAAGCTCGCTTACAATCCTGGCCTTGGTGGTTTCATATTCGGAATCGCTGATTAGCCCTTCTTCATAGAGCTTTTTCGCTTTCTTCAGGCGTTCAACGGCGCTGGCTTCCGGGCTGGGTTCCGTTACGGGCGTGCTGTTAGCGAAGTTACCGAAGCCGCCGGATTTTGCCCGCAGCTCTTCCAGCTCTCGCTGGCGCCTTTTTTCCCGCCATGCTTGCTCGTGGGTCTGGGCAATCTTATAGATTTCCTGCGCTTCGTCTTTACGTAGCCCGCTGAACTGAAAGCGCATCACTCTGCCCTGCGTCGCCAGATCCGGCTGTTCCAGCGCGATAATATAGAGCGTGCTGCCAAATATGCCCGCTTTGATATGCGCATTTTTTAAATCCTGCCAGCGAACATCTACTGGCGTAAAACCGCCCAGCAGGCCGCGACTCGTGCCGATAAAGCGGCCAGAAGTGGCGCTCACCATGGTTCGACGATGCGTCAGGGCAAACAGGCGGCGCTGAATACCGACTTTTAGCAAGGTTTCTCCCGGCACCAGCATAGAAGCGAGATACCCAAAGGCTTTCTCTAACCCCTTCTCGGGAACAACGGTTTGCTGGCTATCCTGGGTACTCATAATGGGCTCCTGCTGTGTCATTAATGATAAAAAAAGCTTAATGGTTAATATACCTGCTCTTTATCGGTTGCTTAAGAATTTTCTTAACGTGATAGTGCCGAATTTCTTTAAACAGCGGTGCCTGTGTTGATCAGGCTAAATCATCTTTTATATTTGCAGCCGAAGACGTTATTGCCGGTAAAGATAAATAGGCTTCCGGGCTGCACCAGGCTAGAATCCCCCTCTTTTTCTATGGATTAATTTGAGGTTTCTATGTATACCCTTCCTCCCTGCCCTGAATGCCACTCCGAATACAGCTGGCAGGATGGCGAGCTGTTCAACTGTCCGGAATGTGGCCACGTCTGGTCTGACAGCGCGGAAGCCACCGCTGGCGATGCGCTAATCGTGAAAGATGCCAACGGCAATCTGCTGGCCGATGGCGATAGCGTGACGGTGATTAAAGATCTCAAGGTTAAAGGCAGTTCAACGCCGCTGAAGATCGGCACCCGTGTTAAAAGTATTCGCCTGGTAGAAGGCGATCATAATATCGACTGCAAAATTGACGGCTTTGGCCCAATGAAGCTGAAATCGGAGTTCGTTAAAAAGAACTGATGCGGCCTGCTCTGCAGGTGGTTCTCAGCTTTGCGAGCTTCAGCTTCGGCATTCGGCCTGGTGATATCGGTTCAGTTGTAGGCCGCCGCTTCTTCAGCGCTGATAAGCGCCAGCCTTTCCAGCTGCATGGCGACTGAACGCGGCGATCGCTCGCATATCCCCGCCAAATCGCTGATTGAACAGCCCTGACGAAACTGCAGAACCAGCGTCTGCTTTTCATCTTCGCTCCAGGGCAGATAAGCGTTGGCGGGACGTCCTTCCGCCCGATTTTTTTCGCGCCGCTGCTCCGGCGTCAGCTTCACTTTTTCTTTTCTGGCTGCCATGCTGAAATTAACGCCGCTGAACTCCTCGGCGAGAGCGAAAAGCAGCCTTATGGCGTCCGGTGTATGGACAACAGAAGCTGGCGGCAGCAACTCGCCCGTTTCCGGATGAATGCCTTTTGCCAGCAGTCGAAAGATTTCACCTGCCATCATTTTTCTCGTCCTTGTTATAGCCTGCCTTCCAGAAAAGCAGACATGCGGTTTTTTAATCGCGTCGGCCGTGAAAAGCGGTTCGTTTCTGCCTGAAGCGCCAGGAAAAACATATACGAAATAAAGGGTTGCTATAGAAAACAACGCAGTTATTTTGTCTTCAGATTAGGTAAACTCATCTAGCCTGATGCCGTTTAAAAAAATTTCAGTCGCCAATCCGTCTGCAATCCTGCAGGCTTGCCGCCGATTATTCAGGAGCGGGCTATGCTACTTACTGTTTTTTATCTGATCGGAATCACCGCAGAAGCCATGACCGGCGCGCTGGCTGCGGGCCGTCGTAGAATGGATATGTTTGGCGTCATTATTATCGCCTCCGTTACCGCTATCGGCGGCGGATCCGTTCGCGATATGCTGCTCGGTCACTATCCGCTCGGCTGGGTAAAGCATCCTGAATATATTGTGATTGTCGCTATCGCTGCCGTAGCCACCACCCAGCTTGCGCCGCTGATGCCGCATCTACGCAAGGTTTTTCTGGTACTGGATGCGCTGGGCCTGGCCGTGTTTTCTGTTATCGGTACTCAGGTTGCGCTGGATATGGGCCATTCGCCGATTATCGCCGCTATCAGCGCGGTCATTACCGGCGTCTTTGGTGGCGTGCTGCGCGATATGTTTTGCAACCGTATTCCGCTGGTCTTCCAGAAAGAGCTGTATGCAGGCATCGCTTTCGCCTCTGGCTGGCTCTATATTCTGCTGCTGAAAACACCGCTTACCCACGAGTTGACGATCGTCATTACGCTGCTGTTTGGCTTTCTGGCACGCCTGCTGGCGCTGCGTTTTCGGCTGGGACTGCCGGTATTCAACTATCCTCACGCCGATCATTGAATCGCTCATCGCTGCGCCTCTTCTAAATAAGTGATCATCTGTCGCACTTCAGGATGACGCAGGAAAGCAACGATTTGGCCTGCCAGCGTTTTGCCTGTGCCTGGCAGCTGCTGCCACTCCTGAGCTTGTCGGGTCAGCAGCGTTGACCAGCTGTTGTCCGTGATAGCGTTAAGCGCCTCTTCAGGAATGGGCACGCCCAGCGCTCTTACCCAGCGTCGAAAAGGCTGCTGTCGGCTTAGCGAAAACTCATGGTAAAGCCAGTCCGCGCGGGCAGGCGTAATATTGGTTATGTTACGCAGCTCTTCCTGTGACAGCGACAGCCAGGAAAAAAGGTGGGTTAGCTGTCCTGCCTGCATCAGGCGCTGCCAGCTGCTGCGACTGACGCCCGTCATCGCCAGCGCTTTCTTGCCGCTTAGCCAGACAAGGCGGGCCAGAAACTGTTCGCGGCAGGCTGGCGTATAGAAAAAGCAGCTTAACGAGTGGAAAGCTTTCGCGTCGGGTACTGGCGGCCTGTCGCGCTTCGTTACCCGCCAAATCACCTCGTCGAGCCTGGGAATGCCCTGGCCAGCCAGACTAACGGCAACCTGATCGCCGGGTACAATATCCAATGCCTGCCAGCGTTTCAGCGAGCCGATATTGACCCGGCTGACTTTTTTATCGTCCAGCTGCACAGGGGAAAGATTCAGTACCGCGCCTGCTTTTCCCGTACGCCCGATGGGAAAATCTACTGACAGCACCTCCGTTGTGACTTTGCGCGGCGTGTATTTCCAGGCCACCGACCAGCTATTCTCGCCAGGCAGCCAGTAAGCGCCTCTCACTGGCGTACCGTGGATAACAACGCCATCCGTCACGAAAGGCAGCGGCTGACGAAACCAGCGCTCGCGCCAGTCGGCAACCTCGTCGACATTGCTGACAGGTTTGCTCCACGCCTGCATAACGCTGAAACCTGCCTTGCTCAGCAGCTGCAAACGCTGCGGCATCGACGCCGGCCCGTCCGGCCAGGCCCAGATAAAAATCCCCAGCCTTGCCAGCAGCGGCGAATTTTCGCTGCGCCGCATCGCGCCCGCTACAATTGAGCGAGCGTTTACGCCGCCCTGGCTGGCCTGTTGATGATCGGTCATCTTCAGGTAGAGCTCGCCCTGTAGCACAAGGGGATCGTCATCCAGCGCCACGCGCTGCGGAATATCGGGAATATGCCGCGCCTTTTCCGTCCAGTCTTCGCCCCGCAGCCCATTGCCGCGGCTAATCATCCGCACCAGCTTTCCATGCCGGTAGTGAAGCGTTACGGCGACGCCGTCCAGCTTGGGCTGCACCCAAAGCGGCTGTTTGCCCATCATCCAGCGCGCCACCGCCTGACGATCGGGCAGCTTTCTGACCCCAGCATGCGCTACCGGATGCTGTGTCTTACCGTTGTTCGCCAGCGCCGGCGAGCGAGGCTGGCTTCCAGGCCGGAAGCACTGCTGCCAGTCGCGATATTTTTTCTCTAAGGCGTCATAGCGCTCATCCGTCACCAGGCTGACGCCCTGCTCATAGTAGGCGCGATCCCAGTCGCTCAGCTGTTTTTCCAGCGCTTTTACCTCCGCCTCCGCCCTTGCGGGCGACCAGACGGGACAAAACGCCTGAGCGATTGCGCACCATGCCAGACTTAACATCATCACTATACTTCGCATCTCCACACTCCTTTGTTGCCCTGCTGTGCCGATTAAACCGACAAAGCAACGGCGTAGCGATAGCGATAACGCTGTTCCGGAAATCGTCTCGAAATCTTTTTGCGCCTAGCATGAAACGTCTCATTAGTGCTGCGAGTTATCTTCCAGTTTTTGAGAAAATACGCGGCGAAACAGCCGAAACGCTGCATCCTGCCCGCCACCCGTGTATACTGTGCAGGAAGTAGACTTCGACTGGCATATCAAGAAATCATCATGGCTCAAGGCACACTCTTTATTGTTTCAGCACCAAGCGGCGCGGGTAAATCCAGCCTGATTAACGCGCTGTTAAAAACGCAACCGCTGTACGACACCCAGGTTTCTGTTTCTCACACCACCCGCGGCGTGCGTCCGGGAGAGAATCACGGCGAGCACTACTATTTCGTCAACCATGATGAGTTTCGTCAGATGATCGAAGAGGACGCCTTTCTGGAACATGCCGAAGTGTTCGGCAACTACTACGGCACTTCCCGCCAGGCGATTGAGCAGGTGCTCTCGACCGGCGTGGACGTCTTTTTGGATATCGACTGGCAGGGCGCGCAGCAAATCCGCCAGAAAATGCCGCAGGCGCGCAGTATTTTTGTGCTGCCGCCGTCCAAAGACGAGCTGGATCGTCGCCTGCGCGGCCGCGGCCAGGATAGCGAAGAGGTGATTGCCCGACGTATGGCGCAGGCCGTCGCGGAAATGAGCCACTATGCGGAGTACGACTACCTTATTGTGAATGATGATTTCGATCTGGCGCTGTCCGATCTGAAAACCATTATTCGCGCCGAGCGTCTGCGAATGGGCCGTCAAAAATCCCGTCATGATGCTTTAATCAGCAAACTGTTGGCAGACTGAGGACAACTCAGTATGATGCCCAGTCATTTCGTCAACCGTGGAGTATCACACTTATGGCACGCGTAACCGTACAGGACGCAGTAGAAAAAATTGGTAACCGTTTTGACCTGGTTCTGGTCGCCGCTCGTCGCGCTCGCCAGATGCAGGTTGGCGGTAAAGATCCGCTGGTTCCGGAAGAAAACGACAAGTCTACCGTGATCGCGCTGCGCGAGATCGAAGAAGGTCTGATCACCAACCAAATTCTGGATGTGCGTGATCGTCAGGAACAGCAGGAGCAGGAAGCCGCAGAACTGCAGGCTGTTACCGCGATCGCTGAAGGTCGTCGTTAATCATTAGCCGGAAGGCTCGCCCTTGTATCTGTTTGAAAGTCTCAATCAGCTGATTGAAAAATACTTGCCTGAGGATCAGATAAAGCGCCTCAAGCAAGCTTACCTTGTCGCACGTGATGCTCACGAGGGACAGACTCGCTCCAGCGGTGAGCCTTATATCACCCATCCGGTTGCCGTCGCCTGCATCCTGGCAGAGATGAAGCTCGACCATGAAACGCTCATGGCCGCGCTTCTGCACGACGTTATCGAGGATACGCCTGCCACCTATCAGGATATGGAACAGCTGTTCGGCAAGAACGTCGCCGAGCTGGTGGAAGGGGTGTCCAAGCTCGATAAGCTTAAATTCCGCGACAAGAAAGAGGCCCAGGCCGAAAACTTTCGCAAAATGATCATGGCGATGGTGCAGGATATCCGCGTCATTCTGATCAAGCTGGCCGACCGTACGCATAATATGCGCACGTTGGGATCGCTGCGTCCGGATAAGCGCCGCCGTATCGCGCTGGAGACGCTGGAGATCTACAGCCCGCTGGCGCACCGCCTGGGTATTCACCATCTGAAAACCGAGCTGGAAGAGCTGGGTTTCGAGGCGCTTTACCCTAACCGCTACCGCGTCATTAAAGAGGTGGTTAAAGCGGCGCGCGGCAACCGTAAAGAGATGATCCAGAAAATCCTCTCGGAAATCGACGGTCGCCTGCAGGAAGCCGGCATTCCCTGTCGCGTCAGCGGCCGGGAGAAACACCTCTATTCCATTTACTGCAAAATGCACCTGAAAGAGCAGCGTTTCCATTCCATTATGGATATCTACGCCTTTCGGGTGATCGTGCATGACGTGGACACCTGCTATCGGGTGCTGGGCCAGATGCACAGCCTCTATAAGCCTCGTCCTGGGCGGGTAAAAGACTACATCGCCATTCCCAAAGCCAACGGCTATCAGTCGCTGCACACTTCCATGATCGGCCCGCACGGCGTACCGGTCGAAGTGCAGATCCGTACGGAAGATATGGATCAGATGGCGGAGATGGGCGTGGCGGCGCACTGGGCCTATAAAGAACAGGGCGAAAGCAGCACCACCGCGCAGATCCGCGCCCAGCGCTGGCTGCAAAGCCTGCTGGAGCTGCAGCAGAGCGCGGGCAGCTCTTTTGAATTTATCGAAAGCGTAAAATCCGACCTTTTCCCGGACGAGATTTACGTTTTCACGCCGGAAGGCCGCATCGTCGAACTGCCTGCAGGCGCGACGCCGGTCGACTTCGCCTATGCCGTGCACACCGATATCGGCCATGCCTGCGTGGGCGCGCGCGTCGATCGCCAGCCTTATCCGCTCTCTCAGCCGCTGACCAGCGGGCAAACCGTTGAAATTATTACGGCGCCGGGCGCGCGGCCCAATGCGGCCTGGCTGAACTTTGTCGTTAGCTCCAAAGCGCGCGCGAAAATCCGTCAGCTGCTGAAGAACCTCAAGCGCGACGATTCGGTCAGCCTGGGACGTCGTCTGCTGAACCACGCGCTGGGCGGCAGCCGCAAGCTGGCTGAAATTTCGCCGGAAAGCATCCAGCACGAGCTGGAGCGCATGAAGCTGGCGACGCTGGACGATCTGCTGTCCGAAATCGGTCTGGGCAACGCCATGAGCGTAGTGGTGGCGAAAAACCTGCAGCAAAGCGATCAGCCTGCGCCGGTTATCTCCAATACGCCATCGCGCGGCAAGCTGCCGATCAAGGGCGCTGACGGCGTACTGATCACCTTTGCCAAGTGCTGTCGCCCTATTCCGGGCGATCCTATCGTGGCGCACGTCAGTCCGGGAAAAGGCCTGGTGGTGCATCATGAATCCTGCCGAAATATCCGTGGCTACCAGAAAGAGCCAGAGAAATTTATGGCGGTAGAGTGGGATAAAGTCACCGAGCAGGAGTTTGTGGCGGAGATCAAGGTGGATATGTTTAACCATCAGGGCGCGCTGGCGAATCTTACGGCGGCGATCAACACCGCCGGATCGAATATTCAGAGCCTGAACACGGAAGAGAAAGATGGCCGCGTTTACAGCGCCTTTATCCGGCTGACGGCACGCGATCGCGTTCACCTGGCGAATATTATGCGCAAAATCCGCGTAATGCCTGACGTGATCAAAGTTCACCGCAACAGAAACTAGCGCATGAATGAACAACGCTTTGCCCGTATCCGTGAAATGCTGGCTGCCCGCCAGCACGATCTGACCGTCTGTATGGAGCAGGTTCACAAGCCGCATAATGTCTCTGCGGTGATCCGTACGGCGGATGCGGTCGGCGTGCACGAAGTCCATGCGGTCTGGCCCGGCAGCCGAATGCGCACCATGGCCTCGGCCGCCGCCGGCAGCAACAGCTGGGTGCAGGTAAAAACGCATCCGACTATTGTGGAAGCGGTTGCCCACCTGAAAAGCCAGGGAATGCAGATCCTGGCGACGCACCTTTCCGATAAAGCAGTAGACTTTCGCGAGATCGACTATACCCGTCCGACCTGTGTGTTAATGGGGCAGGAAAAAACCGGTATTACCCAACAGGCGCTTGAGCTGGCTGACAAGGATATTGTTATTCCGATGGTGGGAATGGTGCAGTCGCTGAACGTCTCAGTGGCTTCGGCGCTGATCCTCTATGAAGCGCAGCGTCAGCGCCAGAACGCAGGCATGTACCAGCGTCAGCAAAGCCAGCTGCCGTACAGCGAGCAGCAGCGCCTGCTGTTCGAAGGCGGCTATCCGGTTCTCGCAAGGGTTGCCAAACATAAAGGCCTGCCTTATCCGCAAATCGATGAGGCGGGCGACGTTATCGCTGATGACGACTGGTGGGCCACCATGCAGGCTTCGGTTCGCAAAAGATGACGGGGAAACTGCTGGATGCCGTCCCGCTCACCACGCTTTCCGGCGTCGGCGCAAGCCTGGCCGACAAGCTGGCAAAGCTTGGGCTGTCAACCGTGCAGGATCTGCTGCTGCATCTGCCGCTGCGTTACGAAGACCGTACCCGGCTTTACGCCATTAACGACCTCTTGCCCAATATCTATGCCACGGTCGAAGGCGAAGTGCTGCAAAGCGATATCTCTTTTGGCCGTCGTCGTATGCTCACCTGCCAGATTAGCGACGGCAGCGGCATCCTGACGCTGCGCTTTTTCAATTTCAACGCCGGAATGAAAAACAGCCTGTCGCCTGGCCGCCGCGTAACCGCCTATGGCGAAATCAAGCGCGGGCAGCGCGGGGCTGAAATCATTCATCCCGAATATCGCGTACAGGGCGATAACAGCGCGGTCGAGCTACAGGAAACGCTGACGCCGGTTTACTCCACTACTGAAGGCGTACGCCAGGCGACGCTGCGCAATTTGACCGATCAGGCGCTGAAGCTGCTGGAGAGCTGCGCCATCGCCGAGCTGCTGCCGCCGGAGCTGAGCCAGGGCATGATCAGCCTGCCAGATGCGCTGCGTATGCTGCACAGGCCGCCGCCCGATATGGAGTTAGTAGATCTGGAAAACGGCAGGCATCCCGCACAGCGGCGCCTGATAATGGAAGAGCTGCTGGCGCACAATCTCAGTATGCTGGCCGTGCGCGCAGGCGCGCAGCGCTATCATGCCTTACCGATGCCGGCTCGCCATGAGCTAAGCGATAAGTTACTGACCGCGCTGCCTTTTAAACCCACCAACGCCCAGGCGCGGGTAGTGAAGGAAATCGAGCAGGATCTGGCGCAGAGCTATCCGATGATGCGTCTGGTGCAGGGCGACGTCGGCTCCGGCAAAACGCTGGTGGCGGCGCTGACCGCGTTAAACGTTATCGCCTGGGGCAAACAGGTGGCGCTGATGGCGCCTACCGAACTGCTGGCCGAACAGCACGCCAACAACTTCCGCCAGTGGTTTGCGCCGCTGGGTATCGAAGTGGGCTGGCTGGCTGGCAAACAGAAAGGCAAGGCTCGGCTGGCACAACAGGAAGCTATCGCCAGCGGCCAGGTATCGATGATCGTCGGCACCCACGCGATTTTTCAGGAACAGGTACAGTTTAACGGCCTGGCGCTGGTCATTATCGATGAACAGCATCGCTTTGGCGTCCACCAGCGGCTGGCGCTGTGGGAGAAAGGCCTGCAGCAGGGCTTTCATCCTCATCAGCTGATCATGACCGCAACGCCGATCCCGCGCACGCTGGCGATGACCGCCTATGCGGATCTGGAAACCTCCACCATTGACGAGCTGCCGCCAGGCCGTACGCCGGTAACCACCGTAGCCATTCCCGATACTCGCCGGGCCGATATTATTACCCGCGTGCAGAACGCCTGTAGCGGTGAAGGTCGTCAGGCTTATTGGGTTTGTACGCTGATTGAAGAGTCGGAACAGCTGGAAGCTCAGGCTGCCGAAGCCACCTGGGAAGAGCTGAAGCTGGCGCTGCCTGAACTTCAGGTCGGGCTGGTGCATGGCCGGATGAAGCCTACCGAGAAGCAGGCGGTTATGCAGGCTTTTAAACAGGGCGAAATCGATCTGCTGGTTGCCACCACGGTAATTGAAGTCGGCGTGGATGTGCCTAATGCCAGCCTGATGATTATCGAGAATCCGGAACGGCTGGGTCTGGCTCAGCTGCACCAGCTGCGCGGTCGTGTCGGACGTGGTTCGGTCGCCTCTCACTGCGTGCTGCTTTATAAAGCGCCGCTGAGCAAAACGGCGCAGAAGCGTCTGCAGGTGCTGCGCGACAGCAACGACGGCTTTGTGATTGCACAATGCGATCTGGAGATTCGCGGCCCTGGCGAGCTGCTGGGCACGCGTCAGACGGGCAACGCCGAGTTCAAAGTGGCCGATCTGGTACGCGACGGCGCAATGATCCCGGAAGTGCAGCGCGTCGCCCGCCATATTCATCAGCACTATCCTCAGCAGGCGCAGGCGCTGATCGAGCGCTGGATGCCAGAAACGGAACGCTACACCAACGCCTGACGCGCAATGGCGGCTGTTAACGTCCGCTGAACGCCGCCATCGCGGCAACCGCTTCACCGACCGGCTGTTCGCCTGCTGTCAGTTCGATAATCACCCTTTTCACTTCCGGCTGTTCGATCAGCTCGTGCAGCACGGCGGCCACATCGTCGCGCGGAACCGATCCGTAAGGTATGGCCAAACCGGCTTTGACTTTTTCCGTACCCGCTTCGTTAATCAGCGTGCCGGGACGCAGGATCACCCAATCCAGCGAAGTGGCGGTTAACATCACATCGGCCTGTTTTTTTACCTGCATATAGTGTTCGAAGCCCGGTGAAGGCTCTTTTCCCCTGCCAGCCTCCGGAAACGCGGAAACCAGCAGAAAGCGCTGGATGCCTGCCAGCCTGGCAGCTTCGGCAGCAAAGCGCGCGCCGCGTCCGTCGATACCGTCGGTGAGATCCATGCCCGCGCCCGCCGCACCAGCGGAGAACACCACGGCGTCACAACCTTGCATCGCCGCTGCCAGTCTTTCGCTGCTGGTGTTCATCAGGTCAATATTCACCGGCGTGACGCTATCGGCTTCCAGCGACGCTTTCTGGCTGTCGCGGCGGTACAATCCGGTAACCTGATGGCCAGCGCCGACCAGCCGCTTTCTCAGACGACGTCCTACGCCGCCCGTTGCGCCGATAATAAATACGTTCATAACATGTTCCCTTTTTGGCTAACGCAAACTGCGAGAATTAAGCTTAGTGAATTGTGGCTCGCCTCGCTGTCCGCCATTTGCCCATCTGCGCTTTATGTTGTTGGCAATCGTTTGCTTTTATGGCGCAGAAGCTTAAAATCGCCACTTTGTTCGCCTCGGAACTCCACGCATGTCCGTTAATAGCACTGAAACCAGCCGCAGCGCCGCGCCCGCTGCCGCCAGCGAATTAATCTACCGGCTTGAAGATCGGCCGCCACTGCCGCAAACGCTGTTTGCCGCCGGCCAGCATCTGCTGGCGATGTTTGTCGCGGTAATCACGCCAGCCCTGCTGATTTGTCAGGCTTTGGGCCTGCCTGAGCAGGATACGCGGCATATTATCAGCATGTCGCTGTTCGCTTCCGGCGTCGCCTCAATCCTGCAAATCAAGACCTGGGGCCCGATAGGCTCCGGCCTGCTGTCGATCCAGGGCACCAGCTTTAACTTTGTCACGCCGCTGATTATGGGCGGTATGGCGCTGAAAAACGGCGGCGCCGACGTACCGACCATGATGGCCGCGCTGTTCGGCACGCTGATGCTGGCTTCGGTTACTGAAATGGCGCTTTCCCGCGTGCTGCACCTGGCGCGCCGGATTATTACGCCGCTGGTTTCCGGCGTCGTAGTGATGATTATCGGCCTGTCGCTGATTCAGGTTGGCCTCACTTCTATTGGCGGCGGTTATGCCGCGATAAGCGACCATACTTTCGGCGCGCCCAAAAACCTGCTGCTGGCGGGCACGGTGTTGCTGGTGATTATCTTGCTGAACCGCCAGCGCAATCCCTGGCTGCGCGTGGCTTCGCTGGTCATCGCGATGGCCGTCGGCTATCTGCTGGCCTGGCTGATGGATATGCTGCCTGCCGCCTCTTCTGCGGCGAACCAGCCGCTGATCGCGGTACCGAAGCCGTTTTATTACGGGCTAGGCATCGACTGGAATCTGCTGATCCCGCTGATGCTGGTGTTTATGGTGACCTCTCTGGAAACCATCGGCGATATCACCGCGACCTCCGACGTTTCCGAACAACCGGTCAGCGGCCCGCTTTATATGCAGCGCCTGAAAGGCGGCGTGCTGGCGAACGGCCTGAACTCCTGCGTGTCGGCGCTGTTTAATACCTTTCCCAACTCCTGTTTCGGTCAAAACAATGGCGTGATCCAACTGACCGGCGTCGCCAGCCGCTATGTCGGTTTCGTGGTGGCGCTGATGCTGATTGCGCTGGGGCTTTTCCCGGCGGTAAGCGGTTTTGTGCAGCATATTCCCGAGCCTGTGCTGGGCGGCGCGACCATTGTGATGTTCGGCACTATCGCCGCCTCCGGCGTGCGCATTGTCTCGCGCGAGCCGCTGAATCGTCGGGCCATTATGATTATCGCGCTGTCGCTGGCGGCAGGACTCGGCGTTTCACAGCAGCCGCTTATTTTGCAATTCGCGCCGGAATGGCTGAAAACGCTGCTCTCTTCCGGCATCGCCGCCGGCGGTCTTACCGCTATCGTTCTGAACCTGCTTTTCCCTCAGGAAAAATAGCGCCAACGGCAGAGGGCGACGCGCCTTCTGCCATCCGTCCAGGGTTGAGCTTCGCCAATAAATCAGGCATAACACCCCCTATTGAAAGCTCCCAGGGATAGCTCATGAAATCTGTCGGAAAAATGCTCCTCTCGCTGCTGGTTTTGCTGCTGGCGCTCATCATCCTGTTGTATTTGCTGTTGCAAACCCGCTGGGGCGCCAGCTGGCTCAGCCGTACGCTCAGCCAGCACAGCAGCTATCAGCTGGTGTTCAGTAAGCTGGAGCATAACTTTTCCGCCCCATCGCATCTGATTTTGCGTGACGTGTCGTTCGGGCATAAAACCCGACCGGCGATTCTGGTCGCCAAAAGCGTTGATTTGGGCCTGAGCGCCGCGCAGTTCTCCCAACCGCTGCGTTTCGCCACTATTTTGCTCAATAACGGCACGCTGCGAGTGACTGATAAAACCAGCGCGCTGCCTTTTTCCGCTGACCGCCTGCAGCTAAAAGATATGGCGATCGACAGTTTTCACAATCCTTTGCCTCTGACCGCGCAACGGGTTAGCGGCGGTATCGTGCCGTGGCGGCCCGAAGCGGAAAACTTTATCGGCAGCGACGCCAGCTTTCAGTTCAGCGCAGGCGCGCTAACGTTTAAAGAGACGCCCGTCAGCAACGTGTTGATTCAGGGGCGAATCAACAAGCAGCAGCTGATAGTAAGCAACCTGGGCGCCGACGTGGCGCGCGGTTCGGTGACGGCCAGCGCGCAGCGCGACGCGCAGGGTAACTGGCAGGTCGACACGTTAAGGCTGAACGATCTTCGTCTGCAAAGCAGCAAAACGCTGGTGGATTTCTTACAGCCGTTGCTGACGCTGCCAGCCGTGCATTTTGGCCGGGTAGATGTTACCAACGCGCGGCTGGAAGGCCAGAATTGGGCGGTTACCGACCTTAACCTGGCGCTGAAAAATATCACGCTGCGCGATGGCGACTGGGCAAGTGACGATGGCTCGCTGTCGATGAACGCCAGCAGCTTTGTGGACGATACGCTGCAGTTTAACGACCCTATCGTCAATATGACGCTTTCGCCGCAGGGCGTGGCGCTGACGCAGCTAAGTTCCCGCTGGGTTAACGGACTGGTGCGCGCTTCCGGTAACTGGACGCGCAGCGACAAGAAGCTGACGCTGGACGAAGTGGCTGTCGGCGGCCTGGAGTACACGCTGCCGCAAAGCTGGCGAGCATTCTGGCTGACGCGCCTGCCGGAGTGGCTGCACAGCGTGGCGGTGACCAAACTCAGCCTCAGTCATAACCTGATTATCGATATCGATCCGGCTTTTCCTTTTCAGATGACCTCTCTGGACGGCACGGGCAGCAACCTGCTGCTGGCGCGCGACCGTGAATGGGGCATCTGGAACGGCAGCCTGAATTTTAACGCGGCAGAAGCCACTTTTAACCGCGTGGATCTGCGTCATCCTTCCATCGCCATAACGGCGGACAGCAACAGCATTAACGTCACCGAGATGAGCGCGTTTCCCCGCAGCGGTATGATCGAAGGTCTGGCGACGGTTTCCCAACAGCCGCAGCGCGCGCTGTCGCTGTCGCTACACGGGCGCGAAGCGCCGCTGAATCTGCTGCAGGATTGGGGATGGCCCGCCGTGCCGCTGGAGGGCAACGGCGAGCTGACGCTGAAAATGCAGGCCAGCCTGGCGAAGGACGCGCCGCTGAAGCCTTCCGTTAGCGGCACGCTTTCCGCGGTGGCGGGCGACAGATCCCTACAGCAGAACGTGCAGGCAGGCGAGCTCACCAGCCAGTAAGCGTCCCGCAACCAGCGGACTATATGATTAACCGATATTCGCAACGTAGCGCGGTTAATGTATAGTCCGCTTTTTTACGGAGGAACCATGCTGACCAACTCATCCATTCGTCTCAATAAATACATTAGCGAGAGCGGTATCTGTTCTCGTCGCGACGCCGATCGCTATATCGAACAGGGAAATGTTTTTATTAACGGCAAGCGGGCCGCCGTAGGCGCGCAGGTTTTTGCCGGCGACGTGGTGAAAGTGAACGGTCAGCTGATAGAGCCGCGTGATGAAGAGGATCTGGTTTTTATCGCGCTGAATAAACCCGTCGGCATTATCACCACGATGGAAGAAGGCGAGCGGGACAACATCAGCGATTTTGTTAATCACAGCAAGCGCGTTTTCCCGATAGGACGCCTGGATAAAGATTCCCAGGGACTGATTTTCCTGACCAATCATGGCGATCTGGTGAATAAAATCCTGCGCGCCGGCAATAATCACGAAAAAGAGTACGTGGTGACGGTAAATAAACCGGTGACGGATGAGTTTATCGAAGGGATGAGCGCCGGTGTGCCGATGCTGGGTACGGTAACGCTGAAGTGCAAAGTGCAAAGAGAAGCGCCGTTTGTTTTCCGCATTACGCTGGTACAGGGGCTTAACCGCCAGATCCGCCGCATGTGCAAACACTTCGGCTACGAGGTGACCAAACTCGAACGTACGCGCATCATGAACGTCAGCCTGAAAGGGCTGCCATTAGGCGAATGGCGCGATTTGACCGATGACGAGCTGACCGAGCTGTTCAGGCTGATTGAGGACTCTTCATCAGAGGCGAAGCCCGCTAAAAAACCGCAGAACAAAGCGAAGCCCGCCACCGCGAAAAAACCGGCGACGGGCGGGCCAAAAGGCGGCGACAAAGGCGGCAAGGACGGTGCGAAAACGCCAGGCAATCTGGCTTCCCGCAAGCGCTTTACTCAGCCGGGGCGCAAGAAAAAAGGCCGTTAAGGCATGTTCGATCCGGCCGGCTCCAGCGGGCCGTTCGGATCGGCAGGCAGAACAATGTAGACGCCTTCAAACACCGCGCCGCACTCTTCATTGCCAAACAGCTCCACCTCCAGCTGCACACGGGCCTTGCGGCCTCGCGCCAGCCTGTCCAGATCGCCGCTGAGCGAGCCTAAATCCGCTACCGCACCCGGTCTGCCGCTAATCGGATGGCTGTAGCGGATATGCGCGTCCGCCAGAATAATGGTGCCGCCCAGATGCCGCTCGCGCAGCAGCAGCCAGATCAATCCCCAGCCGGTCAGCGTCGCCAGCGAAAACAGGCTGCCCGCAAACAGCGTGTGGTGAGGGTTCTGGTTACCGGTTTCCGGCATGGTAGTGATAAATTTTTGCCCGGTATACTGCAGGATGCGCACGCCCATTTTTTCACTGAGCGGTATGTGCTCGTACCAGGCCTGCTGCAGCTGACCGCACCAGTCGGCGCGATGCAGGATATCGTCAAGCGTCACCACGGGTTTGATCATCAAAAAGTGGCGTACCGGCGTTGTCTGCGGCACGGTGATCTCGCCCTGGTTAACGTAGCCAAGCTTGGCGAAGAACTCGACGGCGTCTTCACGGGCGCTGCAGACCACGCGCTTGGCGCCTTCCTGACGCGCTACGGACTCCAGCGTCATCGCCACCAGCGTCCCCAGGCCTTTGCCCTGCACCGAAGGATGCACGGCGAGAAAGCGGATCGCCGCCTCGTTGTCCGCGTTGATATAGAGCCGGCCAACGGCAACCGGCCTGTTGTTTTCGTCGACCACCATCTGGTGATGCGCCAGCGCGTCCCAGGCATCCCGCTCCGAGCCTTTCGGCTGGCGCAGCGGCTTGCGCAGCATTTCCCAACGGAACTGATAGTAGGTATCCAGCTCTTCTGCGGTTTCAGGTACACGAAGATGATACATAAAAGGGTTCTCTCTTTCCGGGTCGCTTCCGTGCCATTGAGATCGCGTCAAACCTGCAGCCAAAAGGTGACAGGCCCGTCGTTGACCAGCCCGACCTGCATATCCGCGGCAAAGCGGCCCGTTTCGGTAACAATGCCTTTTTCACGACAGCAGGCGACGAAATAGTCATAAAGACGCTCAGCTTCGGCAGGCTCCGCGCCGCCCGAAAAACTCGGGCGCATCCCTTTTTGCGTATCGGCCGCCAGCGTAAATTGCGAAACCACCAGCACGCTGCCGCCCGCCTGCTGCACGTTAAGGTTCATTTTGCCGTTCTCATCGCTAAAGATGCGATACCCCAGCACGCGATCGCACAGCCGCTGCGCCTTTTGTTCGTCGTCGCCTTTTTCCACGCCCAACAAGATTAGCAATCCCGGCCCGATCTCACCGAGGGTTTCACCGGCCACCGTCACGCTGGCGTTCAGCGCTCGTTGAATTAAGGCTATCATTCTCTTCCTTTTCTTCTTCTTTTATCAGCTGGCGATAGTCGCCAAGCGCCGCGGTGATTTCCGCGCCCAGCAGGACGATACACCATGTCCAGTAAACCCAAAGAAACAGTATCGGGATCACCGCCAGCACGCCGTAGATCAGCTGGTATGAAGGAAACATCGTAACATAGAGCGCGAAGCCCTTTTTACCCAGCTCGAAAAGCAGTCCGGCGACCAGCGCGCCGACCAGCGCATCTTTGCCCGGCACCTGGCGCGTCGGCACAATGCTGTAGAGCAGCCAGAAAGAGAGCCACGACAGCAGCAGCGGAAAAATACGCAGCCCGTAATCGATTAGCCCGCTGACGCCGGTAACCGACGCCCAGCGCAGCGACAGCAGGTAAGAGCTGATCGCCAGGCTGGCGCCCGCCAGCAGTGGGCCAAGCGTCAGGATCATCCAGTAAACCGCAAAGGAGTAAACAATGGGCCGCTTGCGCTTGCTGCGCCAGATAACGTTCAGCGCGCTGTCGATGGAGTACATCAGCAGCAGCGCCGTCACCACCAGGCCGCAGGCGCCTACCGCCGTCATTTTGTTGACGTTGGCGACGAACTGCTCCAGATAGCTCTGGATCACCGTGCCGGAAGCCGGCACAAAGTTTTCAAAAATAAAGAGCTTGAGCTGCCTGCTGATATCGGAAAAGGCGGGGAAAGCGGCAAAAAGCGCAAACACCACCGCGATAAGCGGCACCAGCGACAGCAGCGACACGTAGGCAAGATGACCCGCCAGCGTGGTCATGCCGTCTTCTTCTATACGTAGCCAAAGCAGTTTGATCCAGCGCCAGATAGCACGCGAGCGATGGTTAATCCGCCGCATTAGCGAAGAAGGCCGGAATAGTCGTCGCATCGAAAACCTGCACGCTCTGGATACCCAGCGCCTGCGCCGCTGCAATATTTTCCTGGTTGTCGTCAAAGAAGATTGCCTGGTCGGCAGTAAAGCCTTCTTCGGTCAATACCTGCTGCCAGATCCGCGCCTCCGGCTTGCGCATCCCCATTTCCTGAGAGAGGTAGAGCTTGTCTGCCGCGCTTTGTACCTCGGGGTATTGCGACGGCCAAAAACGATGATGCAGGCGGTTAGTGTTGGATAAGATCACCACGCGTTCGCCGCGGGCGCGCAGTGTATTCATAATACGGATAGTGTCCGTCCTGACACCGACGAAAACGGCCTGCCAGCCGGCGGTAAACTGCTCGAAGCTCAGCGCCAGCCCCAGCTCGTCGCACAGCTGGTCGGCGAACGTCTCGTCGCTGATTTCTCCCCGTTCATGACGCTCGAAGCTTTCGCCCATCGTAAAGCGGCTTTGCAGCGTGGCCAGCGGTACGCGTCCCAGATCGCTCCAGACGCCCAGCACCCGGTTGAAATCAATATCAACAATGACGTTACCTAAATCAAAGATATACAGCATGGTCATCTCCATTTGTTCCGGCAAGATAATCACTCTAGCGGTAAAAAGAGAAGCTGAACAGGGCGGGAATTTGAAATATGGAAGGAAGGTTCCACTGAGGAAAAAAACAGGGCCGGAAAGCTCCGGCCCTGTATAACAGCTTAAAAACGAGAATTAAGCGTCTTTGCTGCCGCGTGAAGCGCGTTTACGATCGTTTTCGGTCAGGTGACGCTTACGAATACGTACGGACAGCGGAGTCACTTCCACCAGCTCGTCGTCATCGATAAACTCAATCGCCTGCTCAAGGGTCATCTTGATGGCCGGAACCAGCGTAGTCGCTTCGTCAGTACCGGAAGCACGCATGTTGGTCAGCTTCTTACCGGTCAGACAGTTCACGGTCAGGTCGTTGGAGCGGCTGTGAATACCGATGATCTGGCCTTCATAAACCTCTGCACCGTGACCCAGGAACAGCTTGCCGCGATCCTGCAGGCTGTACAGGGCGAACGCTACCGCTTTACCCTGGCCGTTAGAGATCAGTACGCCGTTCTGACGCTGGCCCACTTCGCCCGGACGAACATCGTCGTAGTGGCTGAAAGTGGAGTACAGCAGACCGGTACCGGAAGTCATGGTCATGAATTCGTTACGGAAGCCGATCAGGCCACGGCTTGGGATCACGTAGTCAAGACGTACGCGGCCTTTGCCATCCGGATCCATGTTTTTCATGTCCGCTTTACGTTCGCCCATCGCCTGCATCACGGCGCCCTGGTGCTGCTCTTCGATATCCAGAGTAACGTTCTCGAACGGCTCCTGCTTACGACCGTCAACTTCGCGGAAGATAACTTTCGGACGGGATACCGCCAGCTCAAAGCCTTCACGACGCATGTTTTCGATCAGTACGGACAGGTGCAGCTCGCCACGACCAGAAACGCGGAACGCATCGGCGTCTTCGGTTTCTTCCACGCGCAGCGCCACGTTGTGCACCAGCTCTTTACGCAGACGATCCAGAATCTGACGAGAAGTAACGAACTTACCTTCTTTACCGCAGAACGGCGAGGTGTTGACGTTAAAGAACATGGTGACGGTTGGCTCGTCAACGCTCAGGGCCGGCAGCGCCTGCACGTTCTGCGTATCGCAGATAGTGTCGGAGATGTTCAGCTCGCCCAGACCGGTGATAGCGATGATATCGCCCGCTTCCGCTTCGGTAGCATCAATACGCTCCAGACCCAGGTGAGTCAGCACTTTGCCAACTTTACCGTTACGGGTTTTGCCTTCGCTATCGATGATAGTAACCTGCTGGTTCGGCTTCACTTTACCGCGCTTGATGCGGCCGATGCCGATAACGCCAACATAGTTGTTGTAGTCCAGCTGAGAGATCTGCATCTGGAACGGCGCTTCTGCCTCAACCTGCGGAGGCGAAACGTGTTTCACGATCGCTTCATACAGCGGAGTCATATCTTCAGCCATGTCGGTGTGGTCAAGACCAGCGATACCGTTCAGGGCGGAAGCATAGATGATAGGGAAATCCAGCTGCTCGTCAGTCGCATCCAGGTTAACGAACAGGTCGAACACCTGATCCACAACCCAGTCAGGGCGCGCGCCAGGACGGTCAACTTTGTTGATGACCACGATCGGCTTCAGACCATTAGCAAACGCTTTTTTGGTCACGAAGCGGGTTTGCGGCATAGGGCCATCCATTGCATCCACAACCAGCAGCACCGAGTCGACCATTGACATCACGCGCTCTACCTCGCCGCCGAAGTCGGCGTGTCCCGGGGTATCCACGATGTTGATACGGTAGTCGTTCCATTTAATGGCGGTGTTTTTTGCGAGGATGGTAATCCCACGCTCTTTCTCCAAATCGTTGGAGTCCATTACGCGTTCGGTCGCTTCGGTACGGGCGTCGAAAGTCCCGGACTGCTGCAGCAACTTATCAACCAGGGTAGTTTTACCGTGGTCAACGTGGGCAATAATGGCGATGTTACGCAAATTTTCGATCACAGCTTTGCCTCAGGCATTAGAAATAGCGCGCTATTGTACACGGATTAATCGAAGAGCTGAACAGGATCACAGTTTTCAATTAAAGATAACTTTCGGGATTGCTTTAAGGGGCCGTTTCCGGTGCAAAAAATGCACGTTATCGCAAAAATGCACTATTATTGTGCATTGCCCGCATGCAAAAGCACCACAATGGTGCGCGACTTCCATCGTGGTGCAGCTCCCGTTTCACGAGAGGGCGCATCATAGCGCTCTTTCCGCCAATTAAGAAAGTTGGCATAGTTTTCGCTTTAATTCCCTTAAGCGAAAAACGCCCGTTTCCACAACGGTAGCTTGTCAGAGAACGTAATTATCGGTCGGCTGGGCGAACCAGGCAACCCGCGAAAGTTCTCTAACTGACGACCATGACAAAATCCAGGAGAGTTAAGTATGTCCGCTGAACACGTTCTGTCGATGATGAACGAGCATGAAGTCAAATTTGTTGACCTGCGCTTCACAGACACCAAAGGTAAAGAGCAGCACGTTACCATTCCTGCTCACCAGGTTAACGCCGACTTCTTCGAAGAAGGCAAAATGTTTGACGGCTCCTCTATCGGCGGCTGGAAAGGCATTAACGAATCAGACATGGTGCTGATGCCTGACGCGACTACCGCGGTTCTGGATCCGTTTTTCGAAGACTCTACGCTGATTATCCGCTGCGACATCCTGGAGCCGGGCACCATGCAGGGCTACGATCGCGACCCACGCTCTATCGCCAAGCGCGCGGAAGATTTCCTGCGCTCTTCCGGCATCGCGGATACCGTGCTGTTTGGGCCAGAGCCAGAGTTCTTCCTGTTTGACGACGTGCGTTTCGGCGCGACGACTTCCGGCTCTCACGTTGCTATCGACGATATCGAAGCGGCATGGAACACCGGCAAAGAATACGAAGGCGGCAACAAAGGCCACCGTCCGGGCCTGAAAGGCGGCTACTTCCCGGTTCCACCGGTCGATTCCTCTCAGGATATCCGTTCCGCCATGTGTCTGACCATGGAACAGATGGGCCTGGTTGTTGAAGCTCATCACCACGAAGTGGCGACAGCAGGTCAGAACGAAGTGGCTACCCGCTTCAACACCATGACCAAGAAAGCGGACGAAATTCAGATCTATAAATACGTTGTGCACAACGTGGCGCACGCTTTCGGTAAAACCGCGACCTTTATGCCAAAACCCATTTTCGGCGATAACGGTTCCGGTATGCACTGCCATATGTCTCTGTCCAAAGGCGGCACCAACCTGTTCGCTGGCGACAAATACGGCGGCCTGTCTGAAACTGCCCTGTTCTACATCGGCGGCGTTATCAAGCACGCGAAAGCAATCAACGCCCTGTCTAACCCAACGACCAACTCCTACAAGCGTCTGGTTCCGGGTTACGAAGCGCCGGTAATGCTGGCTTATTCCGCACGTAACCGCTCCGCTTCTATCCGTATCCCGGTTGTCGCCAGCCCGAAAGCGCGCCGTATCGAAGCTCGCTTCCCGGATCCAGCAGCCAACCCGTACCTGTGCTTCGCTGCGCTGCTGATGGCTGGCCTGGACGGCATCATCAACAAAATCCATCCTGGCGACGCGATGGACAAAAACCTGTACGACCTGCCACCGGAAGAAGAAGCTGAGATTCCAAAAGTAGCTGGCTCGCTGGAAGAGGCGCTGAACGCGCTGAACGAAGATCGTGAGTTCCTGACTCGCGGCGGCGTTTTCACCGACGACACCATCGATGCTTATATCGAACTGCGCAAAGCCGAAATGGACCGCGTGCGCATGACGCCGCATCCGGTAGAGTTCGAACTCTACTACAGCGTTTAATTTCTGAATCCGGCGTATTTCGTCGCGTCAGAGCAACGCCCGAAGCGATTCGGGCGCTTACAGAAGCCGCCGCGTAACAAACGCCGGAGATTTTGTTGCCGTGGAAACTTTCAGCCCATCTCCGGATGGGCTTTTTTCACCGCGTAACAAGGTTCAGGAAGACGAATTTCGGGTTCCATGACTATAATGCACCAAAACGGTGCAGGAGAACGCTGTTATGGCAACAGGCACGCGGCCCGATGCCGGGCAGATCCTCAACTCCCTGATTAACAGTATCTTGCTGGTCGACGGCGAACTGGTGGTGCACTACGCCAATCCCGCCGCGCAGCAGCTGCTGGCGCAAAGTTCCCGCAAGCTTTTCGGCACGCCGCTGCCAGACTTGATGGGCTATTTTTCCCTCAATATCGAGGTGATGCGCGAGAGCCTGAAAGCCGGTCAGGGTTTTACCGACAGCGAGGTTACGCTGGTTGTGGACAGCCGGGCGCACATTATGTCGCTAACGGCGCAGCTGCTGCCGGACGGCTTGATCCTGTTGGAAATGGCGCCGATGGATAATCAGCGTCGCCTCAGTCAGGAACAGATTCAGCATGCGCAACAGGTGGCCGCGCGCGATCTGGTGCGCGGGTTGGCGCACGAAATAAAGAACCCGCTTGGCGGCCTACGCGGCGCGGCGCAGCTATTGGCTAAAGCGCTGCCCGATCCCGCCTTAACGGAATACACCAAAGTTATTATCGAGCAGGCCGACCGTCTGCGTAATCTGGTGGATCGCCTGCTTGGCCCGCAGCAGCCCGGGATGCACGTGACGCAAAGCATTCATCAGGTCGCCGAGCGCGTGGTCAACCTGGTTTCGATGGAACTGCCGGACAATGTCAGACTGATCAGGGATTACGATCCCAGCCTGCCGGAGCTGCCGCACGACCCTGACCAAATCGAGCAGGTGCTGCTGAACGTCGTGCGCAATGCCTTACAGGCATTGGGAGAGAAAGGCGGCGAAATTACGCTGCGCACCCGTACAGCATTTCAGCTGACGCTGCACGGCGTCCGCTATCGGCTGGTCGCCCGTATCGATATCGAAGATAACGGCCCCGGCATTCCAGCCCAGCTCCAGGATACGCTGTTTTACCCAATGGTGAGCGGGCGTGAAGGCGGCACCGGCTTAGGCCTGTCGATCGCCCGCAGCCTGATCGATCAGCATTCGGGAAAAATAGAATTCAACAGCTGGCCTGGCCACACCGAATTTTCCGTTTATTTACCTATTCGCCAGTGAGGTTTCTATGCAACGAGGGATAGTCTGGATCGTCGATGACGATAGCTCCATCCGCTGGGTGCTTGAACGCGCGCTCACTGGAGCCGGTTTAAGCTGCGCCACTTTTGACAGCGCGAGCGAGGTGCTGGACGCCCTTGCCACCAAAACCCCGGACGTTTTGCTTTCCGATATTCGTATGCCCGGCATGGATGGACTGGCGCTACTGAAACAGATTAAGCAGCGTCATCCGATGCTGCCGGTGATTATTATGACTGCGCATTCCGATCTGGATGCCGCCGTCAGCGCCTATCAACAGGGCGCGTTCGACTATCTGCCTAAGCCTTTCGATATTGACGAGGCCGTGGCGCTGGTAGAGCGCGCAATCAGCCACTATCAGGAACAGCAGCAGCCGCGCAATCAGCCGGTAAGCGGCCCAACCACCGATATTATCGGCGAAGCGCCGGCGATGCAGGATGTTTTCCGCATTATTGGCCGCCTTTCGCGCTCGTCGATCAGCGTCCTGATCAATGGCGAATCGGGTACGGGTAAAGAGCTGGTGGCGCACGCGCTGCATCGTCACAGCCCGCGGGCGAAGGCGCCTTTTATCGCGCTGAATATGGCGGCGATACCGAAAGATCTGATCGAATCAGAGCTTTTTGGCCACGAGAAAGGCGCGTTCACCGGCGCCAATCAGATTCGTCAGGGACGCTTTGAACAGGCGGACGGCGGCACGCTGTTTCTGGATGAAATCGGCGATATGCCGCTGGATGTGCAGACGCGCTTACTGCGCGTGCTGGCCGACGGGCAGTTTTATCGCGTTGGCGGCTATGCGCCGGTTAAAGTGGACGTCAGGATTATCGCCGCCACGCACCAGAATCTTGAACTGCGGGTACAGGAAGGCAAATTCCGCGAGGATCTGTTCCATCGCCTGAACGTTATCCGCGTGCATCTGCCGCCGCTGCGCGAGCGCCGTGAGGATATTCCTCGCCTGGCTCGCTATTTTTTACAGGTCGCGGCTCGCGAACTGGGCGTAGAGGCGAAGATCCTGCATCCCGAAACCGAAACGGCGCTGACACGTCTGCACTGGTCGGGCAATGTGCGCCAGCTGGAGAATACCTGTCGCTGGCTGACGGTGATGGCTGCCGGTCAGGAAGTCCTGATTCAGGATCTGCCGCCGGAGCTGTTTGAAACCGCGACGCCGGAAAGCCCGACGCAGTCGCTGCCCGACAGCTGGGCGACGCTGCTGGCGCAGTGGGCCGATCGCGCGCTGCGTTCCGGTCATCAAAACCTGCTTTCGGAAGCGCAGCCGGAGATGGAACGTACGCTGCTGACCACTGCTTTACGCCATACGCAGGGTCACAAGCAGGAAGCGGCGCGTCTGCTGGGCTGGGGACGAAACACGCTGACCCGCAAACTGAAAGAGTTGGGCATGGAGTAAACCGGAAATCGCATAAAAAAACGTCAATAAGCGTAATTTCTGTGCGATTCCGTCTTTACATAAAGATGCCAGTCAGTATCATTCTGAACCGTTATGGGGAGGAAGATCATGCTGGAATCGTTAATCCATCTTGTGACGCAATATGTACAAACGGGGGCGGCGCATCCTCCGCAAACGGCTATCGCAGCCGTACTATGTGCCGTGATGCTGAATCTTGTTAACTGATGCTGAAACAGGCCAAAGTTAGCTGCGTTTAAACCGGAAACCTGACAGTTTCCGGTTTTTTTACGCCTCTTATCAGCCTTCTGACCGCTCCCCCTCATCAAAAGTTTATCTGGCCGTGCTCGCGGCAATCTCAGTCATACTTTTCAGTGGCATTTGCTGCAGAAAAGAGCCCGAGTAAATTAATAAACTAAATTTAACTTAAAAAGTACAAAAGAATCCTAAAAAAATATCAACACGTTAATTATTATGGCATTTTTTGAGCGAACACGTGTACACTGAAAGCATCACTAAAAAGGAAGGCTTATTTATGAGAAATTCTGCTCCAAAGCGTGTGGTGGTAACAGGTACTGGTCTGGTGTCTCCTTTAGGCGCAACGACAAACCTATCGTGGGAAAGATTAATCAGGGGTGAATCAGGCATTCGGGCACTGCTTCCTGAAATGTATGGCGATACGCCTGTTAAGATTGGCGGCCGTGTGCCCAACATTGAAGAGGATGCGGAAGGCGGTCTGGATCTGGGTAAATTTATTCCGCTTAAAGAGCAGAAGAAAGGCGACAGGTTTATTCATCTTGCTCTGGTTGCCGCAGAAGAAGCGCTGCAACAGGCTGGTTTGTTAACGTTGTCGGAAGAAGAAAAGCTGAACGTGGCCACTATTATCGCCACGGGCATCGGCGGCTTTCATGCCATCACCAACGCAGTGAATACCGTATCGGAGAAGGGAAGCAAGAGAATGTCTCCTTTTACCGTCCCCTCATTTATTGCGAACCTTGCAGCGGCGCAAATCTCTATTAAATATGGATTTAAAGGAATTTCAGGTACGCCTGTTTCTGCGTGTGCGGCCAGCGTGCAGGCAATTGGCGATGGATTTAAAACCATCATGACGGAAGATGTGGATATTGCCGTGGTCGGTGGAAGCGAGTCCTGCATCAATGCCGTATCGCTTGGCGGTTTTAATGCTGCGAGAGCATTAACGATCGGGTTCAATGACGCGCCGGAAAAAGCCTCACGCCCCTTTGACGCCCAGCGCAGCGGATTTGTGATGAGCGAGGGCGCAGGCGTTCTCGTTCTGGAAGAGCTGGAACATGCCAAACGTCGGGGAGCGACCATTCTGGCTGAAGTTAAAGGTTATGGTACAACCTCGGATGCCTGGCACATTACTGCTGGCCCGGAGGATGGCGAAGGCGCAGCAAGAGCAATGTCTGGCGCCCTGAAGAAAGCAGAAATGCGCCCCGAAGAGATTGACTATATCAACGCCCATTCCACTTCCACGCCGATCGGTGATAAAGCGGAAATCTTTGCGCTTAAAACCGTTTTTGGCGACAACAGGCCGTTTATCTCTTCCACTAAATCCGCTACCGGACATATGCTGGGCGCCGCCGGCGCTGCGGGCGCGATTTTCTCCATTAAGGCGCTGAACGAAAGCCTGGTTCCCGCATCGTTAAATATTGAAGAAGTTGATGAAGACGCGCAGACGCTGAATATTGTTAAAGAGGGCGCTAAAAAAGCAGCGTTATCCACAGTAATGGTTAACGGTTTTGGCTTTGGCGGCGTTAACGCCTCTGTGATTTTCAGTAAATATCAGGATTGATTTTGCTGCAAAAGGAGCCCGTTTGCTGGTACAGAAAACTGCACCAGGCGGCTGTTTAAAAACGGCCACCGCCGAGCCACTACAAGTTTTTAGATTACTCGAGAAAACTGCTGCCTGCACGCCTGCTGGCGCAGATAGCGATCAAAGCACATGCAGATATTACGCACCAGCAAACGTCCTTTAGCGGTGACCTGAAGGCCCTTCTCATTGCGTTCCACCAGCCCATCGGCGATTAGCGGCGCCAGCAGCGCCAGATCCTCGGCAAAATAGTCGGTGAAGTCGCCGTGCATCGGCTGGAAATCAGCAAAATCCAGCGAGAAGTTGCACATCAGTGTCTTAATAACCTCACGGCGCAGGATATCGTCATGCGACAGCTCTACGCCGCGCCACAGCGCTATGCCCTGCGCCTCGACAGCGGCAGACCAGCTTTTCAGCTCTTTTTGGTTTTGCGCATAGCTGTCGCCGATAATGCTGATCGCGGAAACGCCCAGCCCCAGCAGATCGTTCTCTCCCTGCGTGGTATATCCCTGGAAGTTACGGTGCAGCTTGCCTTCGCGCTGGGCGATAGCGAGTTCATCTTCCGGCCTGGCGAAATGATCCATACCGATAAACTGGTAGCCTGCCGCCATCAGCGTAGCAATCGTCTGTTGCAGGATAGTCAGCTTTTGCCGGGAATCGGGCAATTCGGCTTCTTTGATTTTTCGCTGCGCGGCGAAGTGTCCGGGCATATGCGCATAGTTAAAGACGCTAAGACGATCCGGGTTCAGCGCGATAACCTTTTGTAAGGTAAAGGCGAAACTTTCCGGCGTCTGTTTCGGCAGACCATAAATCAGATCGAGATTTATCGAGCGGAAACCAACCTGCCTGGCCCGTTCAACAAGCGCGACGATAACCTGCTCGTCCTGCACGCGATTAACTTTTTCCTGCACCTCTTTATTAAAGTCCTGTACACCCATACTCAGCCGGGTAAAGCCACAGGCGTAAAGATGATCGATGACTTCCGGTTCAATCTCGCGCGGATCGATCTCAATAGAGAGTTCGGCCTTGTCGCTGAAGGTAAAGTGTTGCCGCAGCAGCGCTGTTAATCTGGAAATTTGCGCCTTATTGAGAAAGGTAGGCGTGCCGCCGCCCCAGTGCATCTGCGTAACGATGCGATTAGCGAAAAGCCTGCCGCGTGCTTCAATCTCTTTCGCCAGCGTTTGTAGATAGTCATCAGCTTTGTGCTGATGGCGAGTGACTACTTTGTTGCAGCCGCAGAAATAGCAAAGGCGATGGCAGAAAGGAATATGGATATAGAGTGACAGCGGGCGGTCGGGCGCGCGCTGGTTGGCGCGAATAAAGTCGGCTTCGCTATAGTTTTCGCTGAACTCCAGCGCAGTGGGGTAAGAAGTGTAACGGGGGCCAGAGATGTTATATTTTTGCAGCAGGACGGGATCCCACTCAATTGTCTGCGTCACGATATTCTCTCCTGCGTTGGCGCCCGGTTAACGACCCACGGGGCGGCGAGGCCGTTCTGCGCAGCCGTAGTTTCAGCCGGGACAGACGCCATAGTTTAACCAACATCCAGAGCAGAGAGCAGAGCAGAATCAGCAGGTAAATTGATCCAGGCCAAATCATTAAGAGATACCGGATGCAGAGACGGCGCCCGTCGGCGCCGTTCTGGAAAGTGATTGCGAAAAGCGCCGTTTAGTTGCCGCCCTTAAGCAGACGATACATATCTTCTTCGGCTTCTTCATCTTCCACATCGTCATCCAGCGCGATGCCAAGCTGTTCCATCAGCACATCGATGCGGTCGAGCGTCTGATCCAGCCACGCCTGATCTTCCGCTTTCAGCGTTTCGCCGTTTTCCAGTCGATCCAGCAGCGTATCCAGTCGCTCGTCGTTTTCCAGTTTCGCCAGCTCTTCTTCAGGCGTCAGACGCGGCTTTTTCTCTTCGGCCTTTTTAGCCGGCTTTGCTTTTTTTTCTGGCTGAGCGACCGCAGCAGCGCCGAGCGCTATCGGTTTTTTACTGCCGATACGCGGATCTTTCTCTTTAGCGCTTTCGCCGCCTTTCCTTGCCGCAGTAACAGGATTGGCACGGCTGCCGGAGGCGTTGCCACGATGCTTTTTATCGCGTTTGCGATCGCGCGCTTCCGTGTTGATTTCATCGCGCGTTTTACGCTTCGCTTTTGCCGCCGGTTTTTTCTGCGATTCGCGTACAGGTTGCTTCATGGTTTCTGCTCTCAGACTGTTTATCTTCAGTATAGAATTGCGGCGGAATCTAGCAGAAAGCAGACAAAGAAAAAAGGCGCCAGGTCACCCTGTCGCCTTTTTTCGCACCTTCCGCAGAAGGACTGACTATGTCAGCATCCTTTTTGGCATCCAACTTCCCGGTTTTCCCTTGCCATGCCGTCCTTCATGGACGCAGTCCTTTCCCTTCAGATGAGTCTTCCCCGACACTTTTCCTTCCCTGCTCTGCACCATCCTGGCAACCCCTGAGCGCTTCATCCTGAAGTAAGCCGTCCTGGCTCTGACAACAAATGTAGTCGAAATTGAAAAACTCACAAGGTAAGTTCCGAAAAAATTTTATTATTGCCTGGCATTAAAAACTTAAGATTATGATTTTAAATAATTTAATTTTTAAGGTTAATGCAAAAAAGGTAAAGTTCCTGCAAAAACTATAGCCGATCTCTCACAAAGCCTGAAGCGCATCGCGCGCGGCTGGGCGCTTTTAATCCATACAGGGTATACTCTGCGCAATTGTTCTTATTATCTGGAGTTTCTATTTTGTCTGGCTGGAATTATCAACTTACCCATTTTGTCACCAGCGCGCCCGATATTCGCCACCTTCCAGCCGATACCGGTATCGAAGTCGCGTTTGCAGGGCGTTCTAACGCGGGCAAATCCAGCGCGCTGAACACGCTGACCAATCAGAAAAGCCTGGCCCGAACCAGTAAAACGCCTGGCAGGACGCAGCTGATTAACCTGTTTCAGGTGGCAGAAGGTTATCGCCTGGTGGATTTGCCTGGCTATGGCTATGCGGAAGTGCCGGAAGAGATGAAGCTGAAGTGGCAGCGTTCGCTGGCCGAGTATCTGCAAATGCGCGACTGTCTTAAAGGGCTGGTCGTACTGATGGATATCCGTCATCCGCTGAAAGATTTGGACAGGCAGATGATCGAGTGGGCAGTGCAAAGCGGCATTCAGGTGCTGGTGCTACTGACCAAAGCGGATAAGCTGGCTTCGGGCGCGCGTAAAGCGCAGCTGAATCTGGTGCGCGAGGCTGCGAAAGGCTTCGTTGGCGACGTGCAGGTCGAAGTTTTCTCTTCGCTGAAGAAAACCGGCGTGGATAAACTGCGCCTGAAGCTGGATAGCTGGTTTAGCGAGATTCCACCAGCGGGCGAAGCGGCACTGCCGGAAGCCTGATCCTGAACGACGCGCAATAAAAAACGCCCCAGTCATAACGACTGGGGCGGCTAATATTCAGCCAAATCCGATTACGTGAAGTAAAAGGTTTGAAAGATAGAACATCTTACCTCTGTACCCTACATCCGCAACTCTACATGATTTTTTCGGGCCTCAAAAGTATTTTTTACCCCTTGATTTCATAAAATTCGCTTTTTTATCCAATAGAGTTCACATAAAAACGCTTTTCAGGTAGCCGTTGCGCTAAAAAAATGTTTGAAGGATAACGAGTTAGCCAGCTCGCCGCTTCAGGCTTTTTGGTCTGAAACAGGCGCTGAAAACCGCTCCAGAACGGAGCGAGTCTGCTTCAGCGCCGTGAGCAAATCGCCAGCCGGCGCCGTTAGTGCGCTTCGTCCCAGTTATCCCCGACACCCACATCAACACGCAACGGCACATCCAGCCGCATACTGTTTTCCATCAGTTCGCGGATTTTTACCGTCGCCGCCTCAACCTCTGAGGTTTTAACTTCGAACACCAGTTCATCGTGCACCTGCATGATCATTTTCACATCGGGGTTAGCCTGCGGCGTCAGCCAGCCATCGACGGCGATCATGGCTTTTTTGATGATATCGGCGGCAGTACCCTGCATCGGCGCGTTGATCGCCGCACGTTCGGCTGCCTTGCGCCGCATCGCGTTGCTGACTTTGATATCCGGCAGATAGAGGCGTCGACCGTCCAGCGTGGAAACATAGCCCTTTTCGGCAGCCTGCTGACGCGTGCTTTCCATATACTGCAGCACGCCAGGATAGCGTTCAAAATAGAGATCCATATATTTCCTTGCTTCGTTCGCGCCGATATTAAGCTGACGCGAAAGACCGAAGGCGCTCATACCATAAATCAGGCCAAAGTTGATGGCCTTCGCGCTGCGGCGCTGTTCGTTGGTTACTTTGTCCAGCGCCATACCGAACACTTCCGCCGCCGTGGCGCGGTGAATATCTTCTCCGGCGGAGAAGGCGCTCAACAGTCCCTTATCCTGTGAAAGGTGCGCCATAATGCGCAGCTCGATTTGCGAATAGTCCGCCGCCACTATTTGATGGCCTTTAGAGGCGATAAACGCCTGACGAATACGGCGCCCTTCCTCATTGCGTACCGGGATGTTCTGCAGGTTAGGATCGGTGGAAGAGAGACGCCCCGTCGCCGTCACGGCCTGATGATAAGAAGTATGCACGCGTCCGCTCAGCGGATTAATCATCATCGGCAGCTTGTCGGTATAGGTCGACTTCAGCTTGGACAAACCGCGGTGCTCCAGGATCACTTTTGGCAGCGGATAGTCCAGCGCCAGCTCGGCCAGCACCTCTTCGCTGGTGGACGGCGCGCCGCCCGGCGTCTTTTTGGTCGGCTTGATACCCTGTTTCTCAAACAGAATGGTTTGCAGCTGTTTGGTGGACGAGAGGTTAAAAGGTTCGCCCGCCAGTTCGTGCGCTTTCAGCTCCAGTTCCGCCAGGCGCGTGGTCAGCTCCTGCGAATGTTTGGCAAGAATGGCCTGGTCGATCAGTACGCCGTTGCGCTCAATACGTGAAATTACCGTGACCAGCGGCATTTCGATATTTTCGAAAACGGCTTTCGGGCCCTGCTCTTTTTCCAGCTCTGGCCACATCTTAAGGTGCAGCTGCAGCGTGACGTCCGCATCTTCCGCAGCGTAGTGCGCCGCCTGCTCAAGCGCAATCTGATTGAACGTCAGCTGCTTTTTGCCCTTGCCAGCGATCTCTTCAAAGGTGACGGTTTTATGATTCAGCCAGCGTGAAGCCAGCGTATCCATATCGTGACGGCCTACCACGCTGTTCAGGGCGTAGGATTCCAGCATGGTGTCGAATTTTATGCCCTGTAGCTCAATGCCGTAGTTATTGAGTACGCCACGATCGTATTTCAGGTTCTGCCCGACTTTGAACCGCTTTTCATCTTCCAGCAGCGGCTTCAGGCGTTCCAGTACTTCCTTGCGATCGAGCTGGTCGGGCGCGTCCAGATAGTCGTGGGCCACCGGCAGATAAGCAGCCTCGCCCGGCGCGACGGCAAAAGCGATGCCGACAATGTTGGCGCTGAGCGTATCCAGCGAGTCGGTTTCCAGATCGAAAGCGAACAGTTCGCTTTTCTGTAGCTTTTGCAGCCATTCGGCAAAGGTGGCTTCATCAAGAATGGTGACGTAGCCGTCCGCCGAAAGGATGCTGGTCGCTTCCGGCTGCGGCTCGCTTTCCGGCTGCTGGGCCAGGGTTTTCTGCGCGGGCGCGCCGCTTTTTTTGCCCTGCAGCCATTTTCCTTCTTCCAGATCGCTAATCCAGCGTTTGAACTCGTAACGACGGAACAGCGCCAGCAGCTCTTCAACGGCCGGTTCGCTGACGGTCAGCTCTTCGCAGCTCTTTTCAAGCGGCACGTCGGTTTTGATGGTCGCCAGCTGGTAGGAAAGGAGAGCGACTTCTTTGTTCTGCTCCAGTTTAGCCGCCATGGTTTTGGCGCCGCGAAAGGAGAGGTCGGCAACCTTATCCAGGTTCTCGTAGATATCTTTAATGCCGCCAAGCCCCTGTAACAGCGCCTGCGCCGTTTTTTCACCCACGCCAGGCACGCCTGGAATGTTGTCTGAGGAGTCGCCCATCAGCGCCAGAAAATCGATAATCAGCGAGGGCGGAATACCATATTTCTCCACAACTTCATCCGGGCCGAGAATAGCGTTGTTCATGGTATTGATCAGCGTGATATCCGGCGTCACCAGCTGCGCCATATCTTTATCGCCGGTGCTGATAAGTACGGGTATGCCTTTTTTACCGGCTTCCAGCGCCAGCGTGCCGATAACGTCGTCAGCCTCGACGCCTGACACCGCCAGCAGCGGCAGCCCCATCGCCCTGACCATATTATGCAGCGGCTCAATCTGCGCGCGCAGATCGTCCGGCATTGGCGGTCGGTGAGATTTATAGTGTTCAAAAAGCTCATCACGAAACGTCTTGCCTTTGGCATCGAAAACGACCGCAACATGGCTGGGTTTATATTGCAGCAGCAGGCTGCGCAGCATATTCAGCACGCCGTACATGGCTCCGGTAGGATCGCCGGCGCTATTGGTCAGCGGAGGAAACGCATGATATGCGCGATACAGATAGGAAGAGCCGTCTACCAGAATTAGCGGGTTTTCTGCGATTTGTGCCATTGGTGTCACATTCCGGGTTTGATTTCACAATAGGGTAAGGATGCCACAGCTGCACCGAAAAGATGAAATATCTCCGGGCATGACGTCGAAGGGAATAAGCATTTTGCGGCCTGTTTCGCAATCAAATCCTGTGGATAACTTTGTGCGTAAAATTCATAACAGATAAATACATCAGGCGTAATTATAGACTACTCACTGCAAAGTAATTTATTTTCAATGAGTTAATTACAGGATCAAGGCTAATTAGCGCCAGTTTTGAATTTGATTTAATGTGGATATTAATTAGCGGGCAACGATCTTTTGGATCCTGAGATGAAAATGGGATCGGGCAATTTTTTGATCGGGACGGGCTGTTGGAATCGAAATGAAAGATGCAGCGGCAACCAATATTGTCGCTGCATCAAATTATCTTACTTCTGGGTCAGCAGGAATTTTACCACGTTAGCATACTGCTGCGTGTAGTTATCCATAGAGCTGGTATCCAGCCCGCCGTTGTTGACCATATATTTGCCGTTAACAAACATCGCCGGCACGCCACGCAGATCGACATCAACGGCCGCTTTTTCCTGCTGCGCCACCAGTGATTTCACTACGAAGCTGTTCCATGCCGCGTCGTATTCTTCTGGCTTAATGCCTGCCGCCTTAACAAAAGCCTCTTTCAGGCTGGCCGGATCGTTAATGGTCTGCGTTTTCTGAATGCCTTCGAACAGCGGCGCAGTCACCTTGTCTTCCACGCCCAGCGCCATCGCTACGGCCCAGGCCTGAGTAACCACTTTACCCATTTCGCCGCCAAGGAATTCAACGTGATATTTGGTGACTTTCGTCTCCGCAGGCACAGCTTTCTTCACGGCATCGCTAACGTGCCAGACGTGTTCAAACTCGTAGCAGTGCGGGCAGTAGAAAGAAAAGAATTCCAGAACCTGGGGCTCGCCGGTGACAGGTTTCTGTATCGTGATGTATTGCTGACCATCGGTAAACTGGGCAGCCGAGGCGCTGAACGCCAGAAATACCCCAACCAGCGCGAATAAAATCTTTTTCATCTGGAACTCTCTCTCCATAACAGCAAAAGAGGCTGGCCGGAAAAGGCGGTCAGCCCTGGAATGCGGGCGTCAGCTGCAGCGGTGGCTCCTGCAGCAGCCGGGCCTGCTCGTTAAAAATGGCTATCTGTCTGCGCCAAAAATCTTCATCCGTCATCCACGGGAACGCCGCCGGAAATGCGGGATCCTGCCAGCGGCGGACAATCCACGCCAGATAATAAACCATCCTCATGGCGCGTAAAGGCTCAATCAGTGACAATTCGTGTGTGTCGAACTCGCTGAATTCGCTGTAGGCTTCCAGCAGGATATCCCACTGTATGCGCTGTTCGCTGAGGTCGCCGTTAATCAGCATCCACAGATCCTGTACCGCCGGGCCGTTGCGGGCATCATCCAGGTCGACGAACAGTGGGCCATCGCGCCACAGTATATTGCCGGGATGGCAATCGCCATGCAGACGAAGCGGTCGCCACTGAGTATGCCAGCACTTTTGTAAAGTTGTGCTGAGCAACTCGACGCTGGCTAATAAATTCTTTTTCAGGCCGGCGGGGATCAGCGTGCTGGATTCGAGCAACTGCCTCGGCTCGTCAATATATTCTTTCAGGCCAAAAGTAGGACGCTCGATAAACGTTTTTTTACGGCCGGTCTGATGAATTCTTCCCAGGAAACGACCGACCCATTCCAGATGATCGTAATTGTCTGTCTCATACTGGCGTCCGCCAAGACTGGGAAAGAGGGTAAACCAGTAGCCATCGCGTTGATGCAGCGTTTGCCCCTGCAGCGCCAGCGGCGCAGCGACAGGCACCTCGTCAGCCAGCAGTTCGGCGGCAAACTGATGCTCTTCTTCAATCTGCTGTGGCGACCAGCGCTGCGGGCGATAGAATTTCACTACATAGCGTTTTTTATCTTCATCAGAAAACTGGTAGACGCGGTTTTCATAGCTGTTCAGCGCGGTCAGGCCTGATTCCACCCGTATGCCTGTCTCCCAGAGCGCATCCAGAATGGTATCGGGATTAAGGTTTTGAAAGGTAAAAGCGGGTTCGGTCATCCGGCGTACTCGTTGATAGTCGTCATGCGCAGAGGATACCATTAATCACCCGTACGCCGGATCAACAGCGGAATTTAATCTTTGATTACGCCGCGCGCCCGAAGCAAGGCCGTTTTAAAATCCTCTTCATAATCTTTTTTCAGGCCAGGGATTTGTTCCGTTTTATCCGTGCCGCGTAATTTAAGATGATAAATCAGCACATCATCGGTCAGTTCAGTCAGCGGCTGGTTAAAACCCGCTTCGTCAGCCATTTTCTGTAAGAATTGCACGAGGTTTAGATCGGGTTCCTGCTGCCACGCTGGCTGCAGCAGCGAAATTAGCTCGTCAAGACGATGACATTTCATTATCGATTTCCTGTAATAGTTAGGTTCCGCTACGGTAGCAGGGTTAATCCCACAAAAAAAGAGGGTGTATGCTTATGGATTATAGCAAGTCGGGTGAGGCTCTGGTCGCGGGCGTTATCCTTGCTGGCGGGCGCGGCAGCCGCATGGGTGGAGAAGATAAAGGTTTGGTGCAGTACAGGAATAAGCCTCTTTATCTGCACGTTCTGGAACGTTTCCAGCCGCAGGTGAACCATCTCTATATCAGCGCCAATCGCAACCAGATGGTGTACCAGCAAAGCGGCGTGCCGGTTATTACCGATAAGCTGCCTGATTTTCCCGGCCCGCTGGCCGGCATGCTTACGGCGCTGCAAACTATTGAAGCTGAGTGGCTGGCGTTTGCTTCCTGCGACACGCCGGATTTACCTACAGACCTTGTACAGCGCTTATGGCAGCATAAAGCCGAAGCGCCTGCCGTCTGGGCACGTACAGCCGAGCGCGATCATCCTACGCTGGCGCTATTGCACCATAGCGTAGCGACGGCGCTCGCCGCTTTTTTAGCGCGAGGAGAACGCAAAGTCATGCTGTTTTTGCAGCAGAGCGGCGGACACGCGGTCATGTTTGATGATGCGGCCGCTTTTAGCAATATTAATCGACCAGACGATCTTGGCAGGTGAAGACGATGAAAGCCCCCTTATTAGCCGTAGCTGCCTTTAGCGGAACAGGCAAAACGACCCTATTGAAAAAGCTGATTCCGACTTTGCGTGATAAGGGGATCCGCTGCGGGCTGATTAAACATACTCATCACGATATGGAGATAGATAAGCCGGGCAAGGATAGCTACGAATTACGCAAAGCCGGAGCAGATCAGGTACTGGTTGCCAGCCGGCAGCGCTGGGCGCTGATGACGGAAACGCCCTCTCAATCGGAGCCCGATCTGGCTTATCTGGCCAGCCGTATGAATAGAGACGCGCTGGATTTGATTTTGATCGAAGGTTTTAAGGACGAGCCGATAGCGAAAATTATGCTGCACCGGGATGCGGCAGGAAAACCTTTCCCAAAGATGTTGGACAAATACGTGATTGCGTTAGCCAGTGACAAAGCCTGTGAGCTTAATGTCCCTTGCCTGGCGCTTGACGATGTTGAAGGTATTGCAGAGTTTATTGAAGAGTGGTTAAAAACGCAGGAAAGCTGATAAACACAGGCAGAAAAAAAGTTTTTTTGGCTTAACCTTCGCATATTTTCGCAGCGGAATGAAGCCCGAGATCTATTTTTATCCTTACCAGCTTTAAAATCAGGTAGCAATCGCCCCCAGTTCGACTCCTGTTCAGGCTTGTCTCTTGATGCTTCCGGCATATAACCAGCTTTTAAAAGCCTCAAAACGCAAAAAACCCCGACCGTAAGGTCGGGGTTATCGCAATTTGATGCCTGGCAGTTCCCTGGGCCCGCATGGGGAGGTTTTACCCCGCGACCACAACGGAAAAAGGCCCCGCGCATGCGCACGGGGCCTTTCCTTATTTGATGCCTGGCAGTTCCCTACTCTCGCATGGGGAGACCCCACACTACCATCGGCGCTACGGCGTTTCACTTCTGAGTTCGGCATGGGGTCAGGTGGGACCACCGCGCTACGGCCGCCAGG